>Ga0209718_1002492_pt1 | contig 17992 bp, 13 predicted proteins | sample AD_JPNAS1_MetaG_FD_184420 | JGI IMG/M metagenome (GOLD analysis project Ga0209718, IMG submission 184420) | Active sludge microbial communities of municipal wastewater-treating anaerobic digesters from Japan - AD_JPNAS1_MetaG (SPAdes) (version 2) | ecosystem: Engineered > Bioreactor > Anaerobic... | reverse complement strand
CCAGGGGTAGCGCAGGGTATCGATGCTCGGAATGGATAAGCGCTGAAAGCATCTAAGCGCCAAGCCAACTCCAAGATAAGATCTCCCAACCCGTTTTGGGTTTTGAAGACCCCTTGAAGACTACAAGGTTGATAGGCAGGATGTGTAAGGGCCGTGAGGCTTTCAGCTTACCTGTACTAATCGGTCGTTCGGCTTGACATTAATTTACCTCCTTATAGCCACAAGACTGTAAGGACGACATAATATATGCCGGACTTATTCACCCCGTTAATTTTCAATAAAATCTAACAGCCAGATAATGATTCGCCCCTGGGCGCCTGATGCGCTTAGGGCAATGACCTTCCGGTGGTCATAGGAGAAGGGCAACACCCGTTCCCATTCCGAATACGGAAGTTAAGCCTTCTACCGGCGATGGTACTTGCGGAGCAGTTCGTAGGGAGAGTAGCAGGCTGCCGGATTAATTAATAAAACGCCCAAATCAGTTTATCTGGTTTGGGCGTTTTTGCTTTCGGGTTCGGCAGCATGTAATGCTCCCCATTCGTCAAGGTGACCTTCCCCCCAAAAACTGGACAGTTGCAAAGGAGAGTTTCCGGGTGTAAAAGCATGACACGGAGCCTCCCGGGGCAGTGCGAAAACGATTCACCGAAGAGCAAACCATACCCGCTTTGAAAGAGGTAGATGGCTTCGTGTATTCTTGCCCAAAGATCTTTTGTTGTCGTGGTAAAATGCCCGCCATGAAAACTGCGAGGTCTTTGTTCGTTGTTCTCGGCGTCCTGGTTTTTTCGGGATGCGCCACGCTCTTTGGCTGGGACATCCGCGCCCCCGGTGTTCTTTCCCGGCGGTTCTATGAACACGTCCACCCCGAGAGCCAGCGGGTCGGAGTTTATCTGGACCCTGCGCTTCACGGCATGATCTCGACCAATAAGGGCGGGCGCTTTGCCGACCCGCAGACTTATCATATCGGCGACGCCTATCTTCCGATGGCGATCGAAGCATTCCAGCAAGGGTTCACGGAATTCGTCCTGATCGAAAGTGAGCCAACGCAGGAGATGCTCCGCCAATACGCGATCCCTTATCTTGTTTATATAAAGCCCGGGGCTTTTGGGAACGATGTCACGCTGAAGGGCCAGGCGATTTCCTTTGAGACTGAGGCGTTCGTGTTCGACCAGGACCTCGGGTTCCTCGACCGGTTCCGGACGACGGGCTCAAGCGACTCCAAGAAGGTGTTTGCGAAAAAGGGCGGGCCGCAAGTTAATCTGAATGCCGCGCTTGAAAACAATATAGAAAGCGTCGTCCTTCATATCCAGGATGCCGCGCGGAGCGGCCGGTGGAAGATCGGGGGACAGACATGAAAAGCGCGAACTTCTCAAGATCGCTTTACCGTTCCTTGCGACCCATTTCTCCCCTGGGAACAGGAAAGATAACTTTGTCACGTATTGCTTTTACACTCTTTTGCTTGCTGATTTTCGATTTCTTTCCCATCCCGCTTTCCGCCGCAGGGAACGAAGTGATTCCGGACAGCGGTGCGAGGGTCTATGTACGGGAACATCCGCAGACGGGAAAACCGTTCGTGACGTTGCGGGCCGGGGAGGTGGCGAGAGATCCTTTCCGTGATTTCAGGAAACGGGAGATCCGCCCGGATTACCGGATGCTCGAGACGGATGCGAAAGGGGTTCCTTATTACGGGCCCGTGAGTGACCGGAAGAAGGTCTATATCTTCGCCGCGAGCATGATCACACTCGGGGCTGCCGGTGCCGTCGTGACGGCGGCACTTCCGGTCACGGCCGCCGCGGGGGCGGGGAGTACGGGGACCGGCATGCTTGCGGGAGGTGCCGTGGTCGCGAACGCCGTCGCTGCGGATATCGTCCTGGAATCCCGGATCAAACCCGGTGAAGAGCACTACGTCCACGATGCAAAGACGGAATCCGCTTCAGGGGTACCCGAGCGGATTACCTTCCGGGAGGCTTTGCGGCGTGCCGATCCCAGTCAGTGAAAAGATGAGACGTTTTGCTGGGATTTATCCGGAATTTCCTGAGCTCAAATACAATAGTACACTTTATAGCAACTTTGATCATAATCCACGCGCTGAATCGGTCTCAAGATTTAAGGGGGGGTGCCGATATCTCAAGGCCTGTGGATGTCTTCTGCCCGGGTTCATCCGGGTCCGCCCGTTGCCTCATATTAAAACCTTACCATGAGAGTGGTTTGGGTAAGATTTAAATTTAATATGAGGCAACTCGGCCGGAAAAAGAATAGTTGCGGGATGGAGTTTGGGGTGTATAATCAGGGTTTGCTTTATAGTCTATTTGTTTAGAAGTTGAGCAGTTCCTGAGCGAGACAAGTTAAACTGTTGAACGAGAAAACCAAAGGAGCCTTTCCCATGAAGAAGATTTTTTGCGTTGTCGCGATCCTCTCTGTTGCCTTTTCGCCCGTTGTTCCGGCTTTTGCGGCGGGTGATTTCGGCGGGACCGGTGTTTATTTCACCGGCCTGGCGGGTCAGAACAACCAGCGCGAGAACAAGGGGTACAAAGCTTTCCAGGATAACATCCAGGACTACAGCGTCGGTTTCGACAAGATCGTAAACCGGCATACGCGGCTGGGTGCGGATTTCGGATACGGTTACTCCAACAAGAACTACAAGCAGAACCGGAGCGGTTTCGGAAGCTATGGGATCAATGACCACTCCTTCGCGACGGCATTCACGGCCACCTACGATTCCATTGACCTCTGCGAGTCCCGCGCGAACGGGAAATATTCCCCCGAGGCGGTCCGGAACCAGGGGCTGAACGGGTGGTATTTCGACAGCGCCTTCGGGTTCACGCAGCACAATTATGACCTCCGCACTGAGCGGTTCGATCTGGCGCTCGCCCCCAACATGGAAGTCGGAAAATCCGATTACCACGGGCAGGAATACACGATCGATACGGAGGCCGGCTACATTTTCAATTTTGGTAAAGAAAAGACCGTGCATGTGACGCCTTTTACGGAACTTGATTACGGCTACCTTTACCGGAACCTTTCCAAAGTCAAGGGCCTGGGCGTGAACGACTACAAGGTCAAAGGGGAAGGTGCGACCGACCTCGAACAAGGATTTGGCGTGCAGATCGCGAAGTCCTTCGTTTCGGAGAAGCTTGGCACTTTCATCCCGTACGTCAAGGGGGAATGGCTGATCGCCTACGTTCGCGACCGGCAGAGCGAGAATCGCCAGCGTAACAGCGGTCTGTTCGGCGCCGGGCTTATCTTTCTGAACAAGGGACATGTGACGACGTCGGTTAACTGGGATATGCTGGTGCAGAACCGCGATCTCGAGAACGTCGGGTACGGGAAGATTCGCTACGACTTCTAAGAGCGGATGGATCAAAAAAGACCCGGTCTTCGAACCGAAGACCGGGTCTTTTTTTGTCTGCACGGGCTATGACGAGCCGCGGGTATCCAAAAGGGTCAGTCTCCGGGAACAGGAAGATAAGGCAACAGGAAAAGCACGAGGAGGGAGACGGCCGCGGAGATGGCGATAAGCGGCTGGAGTCCCACCAGCGGCAAAAGAAAACCGCCGAGGGCACTTGAGCCCATCTGCCCGAGGTTGTAGAACGACATGAGGAGCGCGAAGACCGTTCCTCCCGCGAAGCGCGGGGAGGCTTTTGCCGCGAGATTGAGCAGGGCGAGGAAGATCACCGAGCTTGCCATCCCCAACAGGAAATTCAATGTGAGAGCCAGCCCCTTCAAAAGCCCGGGGATGGCGATCAGCCCGGGCGCAAAATAAATATAATAGGAAAGTGTCGCGGCGACGCCGAGCAGAATGGCTGCGAACAGAAATTTTTTGAGCGGGATTCGCGCGAAAAAAAAGCCGTAAAGCACACTTCCGAGAAGTGCCCCCACCCCTGCGACAGCCTGAAGGATTCCGAGAAAATAGCCCGTAAACTTCAGGGTGTCGACGGCGTAATAAAAAAACGGCGCCCCGAAGGACGGAGAAAAGTTCCAGAGGAAGAGGAAGAAAGAGAGGATCCAGATTCCTTTGCGGCGGAAGATATTCCGCAGGCTGAGTCCGGCCATCCGTTCCGGCTGGTTTTCGGCCGGTTCCCTGACGAACCACGCCGAAACGACCGCGGTTAGCATCGGGAAAAGCGAGGTCCCCGCAAAAATGAGCCGGTAGGAAAGGGAACCGGCCTTCGCGAGGTCCGCGATGATCCCGCCTGCGAAAGACGTGATGATCATTGCGATATAGACGGCGGTCCACTGGATCGACTGGAACTGGCCGGTCATGTCGAGCCGTTGTCCCGATTCGACCATGAGGCCGTCCGAGACGACATCCTGGAAGGCGTAGGCCAGGGTGATCAGTGTCATGACGGTGAGGAGCAGACCAGCCGTATATGAAGGCGCGACCGAAAGAACGAGCCACGAAACCGCGGCAAAAAGTGACGTAAGCACGAGATAGGATCTTCGGCGCGATCCCAGAATGGGGCAGAGGTCCGAGATCATGCCCCAGAGGGGTTTGACGATCCACGCGATCAGCGTCACGGCCTGGAAGTAGGAAAGCTGCGCGGGCGTGAGACCAATGCGGTCCTTCAGAAGAAAATTGATCGCGAGGCTGGGGAGGGCTCCGAGTCCGTTCATGGAGAAAAAATACACCGTGGCGAAAACGGTCGCGAGAGGAAGCCATTCAGAGATGCGCGGTTTTTGAGAGATCGACGGAAGCATGGCGGTAAGGATAGCAGGAAACCAAAACGGGGGCACTTGTTTTGCGTGAAAATCGAGAGTTCCTGTCTTCCGGGATGACCCGCCCGGGGCTTTATGTATAATAATACCCGCCATGGATCCCGTTAGAGACAGAAAGCGCTTCAGGAGTGCTTCCGAAAACAAAGAGGCGAATACGCGTGACTGTGCCTTCGCCGTTCTTTGCGAAAGAAAGGTTTGCCATGATCTCTAGGGGGGTGGAAAAGCCCGATCATCAGCATTTTATGAAGGAAGCGATCAAGCAGGCTGTCACGGCCCTCGAAAAAGGAGAGGTGCCGGTCGGCGCCGTGGTCGTGTGGAAGAACCGGATTGTGGCGCGCGCCCACAATCAGATGGAAATGCTCCGGGACCCGACGGCGCACGCCGAAATGATCGCCCTTACGCAGGCCTCGGAGACACTCGCGAGCCTGGAAGAAGCGAGGCCCCGGAATCGCGATCACCGCGGATCGCTTGAAGGCGCAACGCTTTATGTGACGCTCGAACCGTGCCCGATGTGCGCGGGGGCGCTGGTTGTGACAAAATGCACGAACCTCGTGTTCGGCGCCCGCGACCCCCGGGCGGGGTCTTGCCACAGCCTTTATCATATTACGGAAGACGACCGGTTGAACCATCAGGTCAAGGTGACGGGTGGCGTGATGGCGGATGACGCGAAGTTCCTTCTTTCCGAATTCTTCAAGGGGTTGCGGAAAGAGAAGCGATAGACACAAAGTCACATGCCGCAGGGCACGCGAAAGTCATTTTTGTGGCGGGCGGCGAGAAATGCTCTTTAAGATTTGTCCCGGAATGAGTTCTCAATGGAGGGATGGCAGAGCGGTTGAATGCGGCGGTCTTGAAAACCGTTAGGCGCGCAAGCGTCTCGTAGGTTCGAATCCTACTCCCTCCGTTGTTAATACATCGGATTGCGGGTGCGCGAACAGACCCCCGGAAATTTCCGGGAATCCGTTCAAGACAAAAGCTCCGCGGCCGATGAATAGTATGTTCGTCATGGTATTATCACAAAACGGAGTTTGTTTGATGTCCCAGCACTCACAGGAAACAAGGCATCACGAAAGGCGGCGATTCGTCCGCGTGGATGTTTACGCGGTGACCCGGTATTTTTGTACCATTCGCGACAAGGAGATCGGTGTCCAGACGCGAATCTCTGATATTTCGGAAGGCGGCGCGAAGCTGATCACTTTCGAGGAGGGGATCCCCGTCGGCACGCTGGTTTCCATGAATTTTCAGCTCCCGACGACGCCCGAAACATTTGTTACGGTTGAAGGGATGATCCGCCACAGCGGGCTTCTCGACGAGGATTTGTACCGGTCAGGGATCGAGTTCACGAAGATTCCCAAAAGGAATCTTGAGGCGATCCGCAGTTACGTTGCCAGTCACCACAAATAGCTTCGGATCGCGAGCCGGGTTCTGCCGGGAATTCACACCAGCCAAGAGCAAAACGGCCTCGAATAATCTTTGAACTGAAATTGCCGGTGCCATCACGCGGATGAGCGGGAATGCCGCCAGGCGTTTCCGGCTTCTAACGGGGTGGGCCGATCAGGTCCTTCACAAACTGGTTCAGGAGTGTCTCGAGATTGATCGGTTTCGTGATGTATTCCGCGGCGCCGGCCGCGAGGGCCTTCTTGACCGTTTCCGTGTCTTTGTTGCCGCTCAGAACAAGCACAAGAGTCTGGGGAGAGTCGCGGCGCAGTTCTTCCAGGACCTCCAGCCCCGTCATGCCGGGGAGTCCGATATCAAGGATCACGAGGGCCGGGGCTTCTTTCTTGATGAGGGCGAGGCCGTCCGGACCGTTCAGGGCGAAATAAGAAGCGTAACCGGCCTCAATGAGGCAATCGGTCACCATCTCCGAAATTTCCGGCTCATCATCGATCACGACGATTTTTTTGACCATAGTTTCTCCGGCGAACGCCCCATTTTATAAGACACGGCCCCGGAGGGCAAATTTTATGTCGCAAAGAGGAAGGACGGTTGGTATCATACCCCTGAGATTCAAGGGAGAATTCCGATGATCACGAGTTTTCTGTACAAGAAGGGCGCGCCGGTCGAGACCGAGCTTTCGCGCGCCCGTATGCTGGCTGCGCTTCAGGAAAAAGGCGGCCTGCTGTGGGTTGACTTCGAAGGCGCGAGCGAATTCGAGGAGGAAACGCTGGTCGAAATCTTCAATTTCCATCCTCTTGCCATTGAAGACTGTATTGCGGACCACTCGCAGCCCAAGGTTGACGATTACGAGGAATACCTTTTCCTCGTCGTGCACGCGATCGTGATGCGCGAAAAAGGCAACCACCACAAAGAGCTCGCGGCGGTTGAGCTGAACATCTTTGTCGGAGAGAATTGCGTCGTCACCTTCCACAAGGAGCCGATCGCCGGGATCGTGCAGGTCCGGGATGTGGTCCAGAAAAAAGCGCAGGTTCTGATGGGGGGCACGTCCGACCTTCTCGCGCATTCGATCCTCGACCACCTGGTGGACAGTTACCTCCCGGTGCTGCATGATTATGACGAGAAGATCGACACGCTTGAAAAACACATGTTCGAGAGCGGTTCAAAGGACTACCTGCACACCCTGCTTCAGATCAAACAGGATATTTTTATGCTGCGCCGGATCGTCGCGCCCCAGCGGGATACGGTGTATTCCCTGACGCGCAACCCGACCAGGTTCATCAAGACGAAGAACCTGATGTATTTTCGGGACGTGTACGACCACCTGCTCAGAATCTACAGCATGACCGAAAGCTATCACGACACACTGAACAGCATTCTCCAGGTCTATTTTTCCTACACCTCGACCAAACTGAACGAGGTCATGAAGCGTCTGACGGTCCTCGCCACGATCACGATGCCGCCTGTCATTATCGCGAGTATTTATGGCATGAACTTTAAGCATTTTCCCGAGCTGGACTGGCCCTGGGGGTATCCTTTTGCCCTCGGGTTGTGCCTGCTCTCTTCTCTTGCCATGCTTGTCTGGGTGAAGATCAAGAAGTGGATCTAGATCCTTCGGGAAAATTCGGACCTCTAAAACTGAACCCCGACATGGATTCCCGCCCACGCTTTCCCTTAAGGATCCCGCGGTGTTCGGACATTCAAAATCCTTTCGACCCTGTGATTTAAAAATTCGAGATTTGATCCATGAAAGCGCTCTATGGTTCTACCGCGTCCGAGATGGAGGCCCTGATCGTTTCGAGCGGTTTCCCAAAATTTCGTGCGGCCCAGATTCTCGACTGGCTTTACCGTAAGCATGTCCTTGCCTGGGAGGAGATGAAGAACCTCCCGAAGGATCTCCTCAAGGCGATTGCCGGCAGCCATCGGCTCACGGCCCTTCAGATGGAAGAGGCCGGTGTCTGCGCGGGCGAAGGCTCTTCGAAGTTCCTCTTCCGTACCGCGGACGGGCATTTGCTGGAAAGTATGCTCATTTCGCAGGAAAACCGCGAAACGGTGTGCGTCTCGAGCCAGCTGGGTTGCCCGGTCCAATGCCCTTTTTGCGCGAGCGGCAAGGGCGGGTTCATCCGTAACCTCACGGCCGGCGAGATTATCGAGCAGATCATCTGGATCGCGCGGCAAAGCGGCCGGAAGATCACGAATGTCGTGTTTATGGGCATGGGCGAACCGCTCGAGAACTTTGATGAGGTCATGAAGGCCCTTGAGATTCTGACAGCCCAATGGGGTTTCGAGATGGGGGGGCGGAAGATCACGCTGTCGACCTCGGGAGTGACGAAGCGGATCTATGATTTCGTGAAATGCACGGACGGCCGGATCCGGCTCTCAGTCTCGCTTCATTCCGCCGACGACCACGCGCGAAGCCGGCTCATTCCTTACAACCGCAAATATCCCCTCTCGGGGCTCATCGCGGAGCTGAAAAAGGTCCACCGGGTTCTGAAACGCGACATCACGTTCGAATACACGCTGATCGACGGAGTGAACGATTCGGAAGCGGATGCGAAGGCGGTTGCGAGGATCGCGAAGCCGCTCCAGGCCAAGATCAATCTCATCCCCTACAACCCGATCCGCGAGGTCGTGTGGAAAACTCCCTCCCGGGAACGCATGGACCGGTTCCGCGAAACGCTTGAAAAGTCCGGTGTCCGGTCGACGTTCCGCAAGAGCGCGGGGAAAGACGTGGACGGCGCGTGCGGACAACTCAGGCTTGACCGCGTACGGAGCTAGGTTTTTTTACTCAAACCGATCGTCATTCTTATGACCTGGTCTGTCATATCCCCCAAACGCTTTAAAGTTTCCGGTTTCAGGTAGCCCAGTTCTCCGGCGATGGCGACCTGGGTTTCGAGCTCGGCCAAGGATCCGAGCGCAATGTCTAAAAACGGTTTTAGCTCTTTTTGAAACCTTCTCCGAAAGCCCTCTGCGATACCCGAGGGTACCGAAACAGCGCTTCTCCTTAATTGGGACACTAAACCGTACAGCTCTTCCCGCGGAAAGGTTGTCGTTGCCGCGTAGATCTCTTTGGCCAGCGCCATGCTCTTTTGCCAGACGATTAATTCCTTGAAACTCTTTGTCCCGGAGCGGGTCGTTGACTCGACGACCCGCTCGGCGGTTGCCGGACGGGACTCTGTGATGTCTTGTGGCGGGGCATCCCGGAGAAATATTTCAGGGCGATCCCGGTTTTCTTTTGACCATGAATTTTTTCTGTAGCCATTCTGGTTCTGATTTCTGTTTTGCATATTATTTCTCCTTTCCTTGAGTTTGGATTTCTCCGTGTGCCGTACCCCGCATTTCGTACTGATCGTATTCCCATAATTTGTTCAGCTCCGCATTCCTTGCGTAGATTTTCTCCAGCTGTTTCGACAGGAAACCGTCGGTCATGCCGTCGAGGAGTGCGGCGAGCTCGTCCAGGCGAATCAGCCGTTCGAGGTGTTCCTGTCCGGAAAGGGAGGGGGTGTAGACAAGGTCGACCTGGAGCCGACGGCGTTCGTAATAGATTCGGGTTGCCTCCGAAAGAAGGTCTTGCCGCAGCTCGACCATCATCTTTTCGCGGGAATCGATCGAGGTCTGATCGGAGCTGTAAAGGATGTCGCCAAGGTCCCATCTGACGTCCGTGTCCCAGCTCTTGCTGACATCGTCGGGCCCTGTGATGAATTTGCCGCTGTAGGTGCTGATGGAAGCGTCGTAATCGCGGCTTTTGCCGATCGAGAGCGACGGAAGCAGCCCCGCGGCTCGCGATGCGATTTGCCATCGCTTGATCTTGCCGTTCGCGACGTTCGCGAAACGGATAACGGCCTTCTGGATGTCACGCGCCGAAGGTTCCAGTCTGACAAGGGTTTGGAACATTTCGAGCGTTTCAGGCGAGGGGATATACAGCAGGGCCGGCGGGGCCGTTTCGGGGGCGATGGGGTATTCCATAAACCCGTCTCCCGTGATCGCGATCAGTCTGGAATTGCCGGTAATCGCAAGGCTCTTGGCCCCGGATCTCGCAAGCCCTTCGGAAAGCGCCTCCCACACTTCTTTTGCCGGCCGGTAGCGGTAGATGCCGTGCGGTGTGGCGGCAAAGAGAGCGTCTGTTTTTCCGGCGTATGCAAGGCTTACGACCCGCGTGCTCTGAAGCCCGCTTTGGGAGAGAGGATGCCAGTTGTGCGCGCCGTCGATGGTTTCGAAAACGCCGTGTTCCGTGCCGATAAAAAAATGTCCCGCTTTATCGGGCGCCTCGATCAGGTCAAAGATGCGACAGGCATAAGGCACGGATCCGTTGTCCCTGTTTTCCGCTTCTTCGGGAATCCCGGCTTCTTTTCGGGGAAGGTCGAAAACGGTCCTGGCGGAGGCGCCGCGCACGGAAAGAGAAAGAGAATCTTCATCCCCGATCAGCAGACGCTCGCCAGAAAACCGGAGCACCGTCACGGGATTCGACGCGGGGACAAGATGAGACCGCGACCATGTTTTTCCCGTGTTCCCGGATATCCAGAGCCCTTTCGCGGTCCCCGCAAACAGGCGGTTCGGGTCCGAAGGGTCCGCGGCGAAAGAAAGCGGGCTCTTTTTTGGATCGTTACCGCTCCAATAAATGGTTTTCCAGGAACCGCCCTGACCCATGAGGATCTTGTCCGAAGTCAGGATGAACACCTGGTCGGGGAGGTAGGGGAACGTCACGATCTTCCGTATCCTCGTGCATTCGCCCCCTGATGACCAGACCGGTTTCCAGCCTGAACCATCCGCCCCCTCAAAAAGCTGAAAGGAATTCGCGACAAAGAATCCGTTGCCTTCTCGCGGGTGGGCGGCGAGGCAGACGAGCTCCCCTCCTGAAAGGGAGGGTTGTAAAGGCCGTTGCCATTCCGCGGCGGAATAAGTCTGATAGCCCGCTGTCAGGGCGAGGGTGACCAGGGACATCCAGCGCAGGATTTTTCGGTGACGCATGACATCCTCCTGTTTGTGTATTTATCATAGAATATATGCATATAATGTAATATTGTCAAGAAGCTTTTGAGTTTCCCTTATAGCACCGGTTGCTGTTTATTAAGGGGGAAACGGCTATCCCCGTTTTTTGAGAATAGCGTGACGGAGCTAATTCTGCTATAGTCTCCCTCTATTATGGGCTTTCGATGCGGTATTGTTGGACTCCCCAACGTCGGCAAATCCACGATCTTCAACGCTCTCGCCAAGGCGCACGCCGCGGCGTCGAACTATCCTTTTTGCACGATCGAGCCGAATGTCGGCATGGTACCGGTGCCGGACCAGCGCCTGAACGAACTCTCCAAACTTTATAACCCCCAGAAAACCACGCCGACGATGGTCGAGTTCTATGACATCGCGGGCCTCGTGGCCGGCGCTTCCAAAGGCGAAGGTCTCGGCAACCAGTTCCTCGGGCATATCAAGGAGGTTGAGGCGATCCTTCACGTCGTCCGTTGTTTTGAGGACCCGAACATCGTTCATGTGGGTTCCACGGTGGACCCCGTCCGCGATATCGAGGTGATTGACACCGAGCTCTGCCTGAAAGACCTCGACACGATCAACGCGCGTTACAACAAGACAGAGAAACTCGCGAAGACGGGCGACAAGGACGCGAAGGAAAAGCTTCCGATCTATGAGCGCGTCAAGAAAACGCTCGAAGACGGAATCCCTCTTCGCCGCGCGGAGTTTTCCGACAAAGAGAAAGAACTGATCAAAGACCTCGCGTTCCTGACTCTCAAAACCGTGCTTTACGGCGCGAACGTGGCTGAATCGGATTTGCCTTCGGGCGGGAAACATGTCGATGCGGTCCGGAAAAAAGCGGCCGAAGAAGGCGCTGAAGTGGTCGTGATCTCCGGCAAGGTCGAGTCCGAGCTGATCGACCTCCCGGAAGAGGATCAGAAGGTGTTTCTCAAGGAGCTCGGGCTCACGGAGCCGGGGCTTTATTCCCTGATCCGGGCGGGCTACAGGGCCCTGAACCTCATCACCTATTTTACGGCCGGCGAAAAAGAGGTCCGCGCCTGGACCGTCCGGAATGGCGCGAAGGCGCCCGAAGCGGCCGGTGTCATCCACTCTGATTTCGAGCGCGGGTTCATCCGCGCCGAGGTCATGCGCTGTGAAGACCTCCTCAAGTTCAAAACCTCCGTGGCCGTGAAAGAAAGGGGCCTCCTCCGCATTGAAGGCAAAGAATATGTCGTGCAGGACGGCGACACGATGCTCTTCCGTTTTTCGGTCTGATCCTGCGGTTATAGTGTCCGCTTGGCCCTGATATCCTCCTCAAATTCCATGGGGAATCGGTTTGTGCGAACTTAAGGCGGAAATCCGATCGGAAATTTCTGAGGGATGTCTGATTTGAGCGGTTCTTCAATCAACTTGATGAACCGGCACAGGACATCCGAGGTCGCAAGTTCATGAGCGGCGAGCCGCTCCGTCAGTTTTCGTTTGAGTTCCCTTGATTCTTTGGAGAGTCCTTTGCCGCTCAAACGGATGACGTGCGTTTTCACAAAAGCTCGCACGATAAAAACGTTCATTCGGGTTGTCGCCATAATTGCGCTTTGCTCGATAAATGCGAATGGCCGCGAGCGAGGGGCGCAATGCTTGTCCGGACCGGTCACAATTTGCGACCGGTTCCTCGCAAACTCACTTCGGGAAAGGCGGAACATAAAGCCGGCGGGGAACCGTGGTCTGTTTCTTTTGACAGCCTGGTTTAATGCCTTGGTGGCTATGCCGCAGATGCGGGCCAAATCAGAATCAGGGATCATGGCTTCTTTCTGTAAGCGGATGATGACAGGCATTATTTTTTCTAAAGCAGGTTTGTTTCGTAATGGCATGGCATGATCATGTTTATAATAAATTAAATTATGATTGCGTAACAACAACGTTTGAAGTTGTAAATCATGGTGCGGGGCAAAGCCTCGCTGTTTGCCGGAACCGGATACCGGGTAAATAATCCTCAATAAACTCACAAGGCGTGACGAGAATAGTGACGGCCTGTAGATACCCCTGAAAGCCCTCTGGAATTTGCGGGGGGGGGGGGTACAATATCCCCGTTTTGCGGAACCAATCCAACCTACGAGGTTGGATCGGTTCAAATGTCATTATTCATGGATTAATGGAGGTGTTTGAGATGAAAAAACTTGTGGCCCTGCTCGCGGTCTTCGCGCTGGTGTTTTCCCCCGTGACGTTGGGGTATGTGGTGGAAAGTACGTTCTCGGGAGTGGATGGGGAGTGGACCACGCCGGGGAACTGGTCGAACGGTGTCCCCGGTGCAGGCGATGACGCGATTATCAAAGCCGACGTTAGCGCGATCGGCGGCGGGAGCGGCACCGCGTCGGTTCTTTCGGCGGTGTTCAATGATAACGCGAGATGGAATGCGGATGTGTGGGGCATTACGCTTACGGTGGGCGGAGGCACCGGGATGGCCACCTTCAACGGCAGGTCGCTTAACTACTATGGCACGATCAACGGTAACGCAACCTTCAACAACAGTTCGTATAACAACCATGGCACGATCAACGGTAACGCAACCTTCAACGGCAATTCGTATAACCACTATGGCACGATCAACGGTAGCGCGACCTTCAACGGCATTTCGTTTAACAACTATGGCACGATCAACGGGGACATGTATATCAAGAGCAACTGGTGGAGTGGCGGAGCGGAAGCGCCCAAAGGAAACGAGCTCGTGATCGCGAACGGTAAATATTGGAGTGGCAGCGTAAGCGGCAAGGTCTATGACTCAAGTACGGTGCCCGTAGAGGTCACACAATACACGTTCAACGGCAATTCACGTAACAATAGCACGATCACCGGTAATGCGACTTTCAACGACAGTTCGTATAACGACCGTGGCACGATTACCGGGGACATGTATATCAAGAGCAACTGGTGGAGTGGCGGAGCGGGAGCGCCCAAAGGAAACGAGCTCGTGATCGCGAACGGTAAATATTGGAGTGGCAGCGTAAGCGGCAAGGTATATGACTCAAGTGCGGTGTCTGTAGAGATCACGCAATACACGTTCAACGGCAGTTCGTATAACTACTATGGCACGATCAACGGTAATGTGACCTTCAACGGCAGTTCGTATAACCACTCCGGCACGATCAACGGTAACGTGATCTTCAACGACAGTTCGTATAACCGCTCCGGCACGATCAACGGTAACACGACTTTCAACGGCAGTTCGCGTAACGTGGGTACGATCAACGGGAGCGTGGTATTCAATTTAACAAACCCGAATGCCGGTGATCAGGCAGGGACCATAAACGCCGGTGAAGCCGGCACCGTGTCCGGCAATTTCCGGACCACGTCCGGCATCACATTCCTGGGCGGCACGGTTTCATCGAACATCAACGGGACCGGCGGCGTGACGAAATCCGGTGCCGGGACAGTGACGCTGTCCGGGACGAACACGTACACGGGTGTGACAAGGCTCCGTGAAGGGGTGCTGAGCGTATCGGTGATCGGGGACGGCGGCGTTGCGGGTAATATCGGGCAGGCGACGAACGCTGCGGGGAACCTGGTGTTTAACGGCGGTACGCTGAGATACACGGGCGCGACGGCAAGCACGAACCGCAACTTCACGATCAGTGCCAACAAGACGGCGACGATCGAAGTTACCGGGGCCGCGAATACGCTGACGGTATCCGGTGTCTCTACGGCGACGAACGGTTCACTGACGAAGAGCGGAGCCGGGACCCTGCTTCTTTCCGGCACGAACCTTTACACCGGGGCGACGAATGTGAATGCGGGGACGCTGAGGGTGGACGGTTCGATCGCGTCGAGCAGTCTCACGACGGTACAGACGGCCGGCACCCTTTCGGGGAGCGGGACGACGGGAAATCTGACGATCGCAAACGGAGGTACGCTTTCCCCGGGGGACAGCCCGGGAACGATCACCACGGACGGGAACGCCACTTATGCCGGCGGCGGGACGTATACGTGGGAGATCAACAAAGCCGACGGCACAGTCGGGGCAAATCCGGGGTGGGATTTCCATTCTGTTAGCGGTGTTCTGGATATTGCCGCGACGGTTGCCAGCAAGTTCACGATCGCTGTTACGGGGTTGACCCTTGGAAACATCGAGGGAGTGGTCTCCGGTTTCAATAAATATGCCAGCTACGCCTGGACGATCGCGACGGCGGCGGGCGGGATCACGAATTTTTCAGCGAATCTTTTCACGATAGACACCGACGCTTTTACGAACCATAACAGCATCGCCGGAACTGCCAGCAGCGGTTCTTTTTCCATCATCCAGAACGGCAGCAGTCTGCAACTGGCTTATGCGGGGGCTCTGGATAATCCCGCGAACCCGATCCTCTGGAACGGCGGCGTGAACGGGTCATGGAACACGGGCAGTACGAACTGGGTGAACGCTGACGGCTCCGCGCAGAATGCGATTCCTGACGCGACATCCGATGTTCAGTTCTATTACACGGGCGCGGCAAACCTCGCAACGACGCTTGGCCAGGATTTTACGATCAACAGCCTGACAATGAAATCGGGGACGGCCGGGGCGAGCGTCAGCGGGAACACGCTGACCCTGAAAAGCTCCGGGAACGCGATCACCCTCGAGAACGGCTCGGGCACGTTGACGATCAATAGCAATGTGGCGCTTGGCGCCTCGCAGACCTGGACGAACGGGAACGCTTCGGGCGGTCACCGGTTGATCGTGAACGGCAACATCACAAACGGCGACAACACGCTGACTGTGGGCGGAACCGGCGACACGACGCTTTCGGGCGCGATCAGCGGAACGGGTGGTCTTGCGAAAACCGGCACCGGAACGCTTGAACTAGGCGGCAATACGGCCAACACCTATACCGGTCTGACATCCGTCAGCGGCGGCACGCTCAACCTGAATAAGACAGGCGTAAGCGCGATCGCTGGGGATCTGTCCGTGAGCGGAACGGGGACGGTGACGCTGCTTCAGTCGGATCAGATCGCGGATACGTCAACGGTGACTGTTTCTGCGAGCGACGCAACACTCAATATGGGTGCGAATAATGATACGGTGGGTGTGTTTAATATGAGCGCCGGGGAGCTTGCGGGCACCGGGACATTGACGGCAACGACGTATGGTTTAAGCGGCGGGACGGTGACCGCGAATCTCGGGGCGGGGACGATGAACGTGACGGGTTCGACGGCTTTGAACGGCACTTCTGCCGCGACGGCGGTGAATGTCAGCGCGGGCACTTTGACGCTGGGTGATAATGAACGTCTCGCGAACGGCGCGACGGTCACAATTTCGAACACCGGTGTTCTGGATGTGGGGGCCTTTGACGAGACGGTTGGCGTGTTTAATATGAGTGCCGGATCACTCAACGGCACCGGGACACTGACGGCAGCGACGTATGGTCTTACGGGCGGGACGGTGACCGCGATGCTCGGCGCGGGAGCGGTGACGGTGGATACCGGGATCGTGACGTTAGGTTCGGCCGGCCGTTTGAACATGGCGTCGGACGTGACGGTTCAGGGAGGCGAGCTGGTTCTCGGCGGCGCGGAGTCGGTCAATAGTCTGACCCTTGCGGGCGGGACGATATCGGGAGGCAGCACGCTCGCGAGCGCGACGGACTTTGACGTTCGGGCGGGAACGGTATCAGCCAGTCTGGGCGGCGCGGCGGGTCTCAACAAGACTACCGCGGGGACTGTAACCCTGAGCGGGACGAACACGTATACGGGAGCCACGACGGTGAACGCCGGGACGCTGAACCTGGACTCGTCGCTAACGTCCTCTTCGCTCATGTTTTCGGGCGCGGGGACGGTGAACGTCGCTGACGGCGCGCGTCTTTCCAACGCGGTGACGACGACAGGCGGGACCTTGGGGACGCTGAACTTTCTCGGGAACACGACGGTGGGCGGGGCTATCGGCGGGGCAGGCGCTGATCTGACGGCGGTGAACTTTAACGGCGGGACGGTGAACCTCGGCCATAATATTTTCGCGACAGAAACCAAAGTCAACGACGGGGTGACGCTGAACGTCACGGCCCCTGTCACGGTGACGGGCAAACTCACGCTTTCCGGGACGAGCGGCATATCGCTCGGCGCGAACACGCTGGAAGTGACGGGTGCTTATACCCAGCTTGCCACTTCCACGGTAAACCTTGCGATCAACAGCGCGGCGGTGTTCGGGAACATCACCTCCGGCTCCGCGGTGAATATCGCGGGCGGGACGATGAACGTGACGGTGGGCGGGGAGTACATCGCGGGCGGAACGCAGTTCACGGTGGTGGACGGCGCCGCGGGAGGCACGCTCACTCCGTCAAATCTCACGGTCATATCGAGCAGCGGTGTCGTGACCTTTAATCCGATGGCTCTGAACGGTGACCTGATCCTGACGGCGGTGAGGTCGGGCTCCTATGATCAGACGCCGACTGCGGACGGGAATGGACAGGCGGCGGGTTCGGCGCTCGAAAGCGCGGGAGCGAACGGCGCGGCGGGTGACATGCTGGACGTGCTGAATACGCTGGATGGAATGACGGGCGAACAGCGCGGAGAAGCTCTTAACACGATGAGTCCGGATGTGAGCGGCGGGAGTGTTCTGGGGAGCCGGGCGATGATGGGTCAATTTCTGGGGAGTGTGGGCCAGCGTCTTGGTTTCGCGAGGAATGGTCTCGCCGCGGGCGGGTTGGCCACGGGCGATATGTTCCATGGGTCTGGATTCTGGATACAGGGTTTGGGGAGTCACGCGAAGCAGGGGTCCCGGAAGGGCATCGAAGGGTTCAATATGAACACGTTCGGGACGGCGTTTGGCGCGGACCGGCTCATCGCAAAGCACCTGAGAGCGGGCGTCGCGGGCGGTTATTCGTTCGCGAAAGTGAAGTCGAAGCTTCCGGGGAGTCCCTCGAGCGACATGAACAGTTTTCAGGCGACGGTGTACGGGAGCTAT
>Ga0209718_1002476_pt1 | contig 18085 bp, 19 predicted proteins | sample AD_JPNAS1_MetaG_FD_184420 | JGI IMG/M metagenome (GOLD analysis project Ga0209718, IMG submission 184420) | Active sludge microbial communities of municipal wastewater-treating anaerobic digesters from Japan - AD_JPNAS1_MetaG (SPAdes) (version 2) | ecosystem: Engineered > Bioreactor > Anaerobic... | reverse complement strand
GGGTGAGCGTCATGATTCGCGGATTGAGGCAAAATTACCAACTCCGGAAGAACTAATCCACAGACCATATGGAGGTATCCGATCAAGGCAGGAGGTTGACGAATAAGATGAATAATGTGACTATGCGGGTTTGTCTCGGACGAAAACGGATATTTTTATCCCGCTATATGATTAAATTGCTCGGCAACCCAACGCATCTTAATTTCTGGTATGATGAGTTTGAAGGAAATCTTCTTATCTCCCCGGCGGGGATAGATGATGTTGATGCTTACGAAATCCCGAAATACTTCTGGAAAAGCACAAAGCAATCCTGTGAGGTTGCCCGCATCGCCTTCCTAACCGCCCTACAGTATAGGATTGGCTGGGAAGAAGGCAGCCGATACTTCTTTAAGGGTTCACTCGTGGGATCTGGAGATATGCCGGCGGCGGTGTTCAATCTCGCCAATGGCAGCCGGATGCGGTGAACACATATGGAAAAACCAAAATCCTTTTTTCGTGGAACTAGCATTTTGAAACAGGCGCGACATGCAAACAATATGACGCAACAACAAGCCGCAGATGCGGCGAAGATACATCTGCGGCAATATCAGAGGTTTGAAAGTGGAGAGCGTGATATTGCTACCGCGTCTTTTTGTGTAGTGATGACCATATGTCAAGCGTTGAATATCGCGCCTGAAAATCTGTTGTGAAACAGAGCGCGTGAAGAATATAAATGGTGTCATAGTAATCGTGTCATGGTATGCACCAACTGAAAAAAATGCACCCGCCTGGTTTTCTATAGGAATCGTGTTATTGTATCAAAAGCAAGGTTTATAGACATGAGCCAGAATATGCCTGAAACTGGGCAAATTCTGGCTCTCTTCTTTGCAATACCACGCGCCGACTCTGGTGCATTCAATTGCATTCTGGCAATCTATTATGTATATTACTATGTACAATAACCCCACCGCAAGAGCGACGGGAGGTCTGTGCTTGAAACTACCCGCATTATCGCGGCTCTCCTTCGCCAAGCATCGCTTCAATCAAAACACCAACCGCAAGTGGATACTTTATAGCATCTTTCTCTATTAAGCTCTGATTTACTATGGCGTTTATAGAAATTTCGATTTTATGTTGCGCATTCTAACATAAGTTGTATAATTAATATCAATTATTTCACGATGGAGAAGCACAAATGAGCAAGCCTCTTGATTTGGCCGAAATCAATAGCTAGATTACTCAAACGCTTAGCAATATTGACACCTTCTTTCAATCATTACTTAAATCAACTGACCATAAGGATCATAAAAAGGCGAGTCTTCTTGCCTATTGGGTGAGAGATTACCTGTATATGTTGAGATGCGAAGCGCGTTTTAAACCTGCGGAGCTTATTCGTTTTTCGCGAGGGGATATTGTCCGAGTTAATTTTGGCTTCCGTATAGGCAATGAACTAGGCGGCAACCATTACGCAATTATAATTGATACGAGAAATAATAAATCCTCCGGATTGGTCACTGTAATCCCTTTGACCTCAGTAAAACCAACATCCGCGCAAAACGAATATTCCCATTGGCTCAAAGTCGGCGTAAAAGACATAGCGCAGCAAAGATGTAAAAAGCTTCTAGAAGAAACAAACCGCTATGCGGCAGAGCTGGAGAAGGCTATTGATCAGTTGTCGGAGTCTAAAGCCATTACGAAGGATGATATTGATCGTATTAAACGAGAAGTTGATGCCACGAGGCAAAAGTATGAAGTGGCGAAGCGGAATGTGGATGAAGTTAATAAGATGCACGACGGTTCGATTGCTAACGTTGGGCAGATCGTTACCGTGAGCAAGCAACGTATACTATACCCATTAAAAAATTCGGATGTGCTATACGCATGTAGCTGTGCAACCGATGATATGCAAGAAATTAGCAAAATAGTCACAAAATTATTCATTGATCGAGGGTTAAAACCTTGACAATAAGAGTACACTTGAATATAATGATAACATATTGAGCCGTTCGCGGCCGCGCGAAAGCGCAAATGGTTATTATGCAAAAGCCCGCAAGGGCTTTTGTCATATAAAGAACTAGCCCGCCGCCATTACGACAGCGGGCTGTGCACATATCCCCGGCAGGAGGACAACCGGGAAGCTTAATCCGTTTTCTTTACGCTGGCAATGAGGTCGTACCCGCCGTTCGCGGCGAGGGAAACCACAACGGCATTGAGAAAGGATATCCCGACAGTATCCGCGGTCAGGGAGCCGAGGAAGAAGTTCGCCGCGATCAGGACAATGACCGCGATAACCCAGGAGAAGATGCGGGTCGGGATTTTCTCGATGAACCCCACGCCCTTGAGAAGTTGGGTGATGCCCATCGTGGCAGCGAGTGCGCCCGAGTAGGTGGCGAGCATAGACCAGGTGAAGAATTCCATAGATACCTCCGTTGAGACTTTTCAAAGTATCACGGAGCGCTGTTTTATCCTGACTGCGGCAAACAAATCGCTACGCGATACGTTACCAAGATGGATAAAAAAGAAGCATACCTATTCATACCGTCGGCATTTCATAAAAAGAAGGTTTAACGCTTGCATATATGGGTTGACGCCATGCCTGACTGTCTGGGATTTTGTCTTGCAGCGGGAGCGCGAGCATTCGCTATTCTTGAATATGGTTTCTTCCCCATCCCGCCTTTTGATAATGCGCCTCCATTATGCTATGATAATTGATAAACGGGAATTTGGCGGGTAGTTTTAAGCTGCGTGTAATTTATATAATCGGAGGCAAAAATCAATGTTTAAAAAAAGAGTTTCCAATATTGGAATTTGATTCGAATCCCAAAGCAAAAATAGAGCCGTCGAAATATAATTGTGAAAACAGATGTTCCCGAATGCTGCGTCATAACTTTTTTTGGTGATGTAATTAAAGAATTGTTGCGATCCGACAAACTAAAGCAAATCGCGACATTCTATACGGCTACTATCAATTTGCCAATATATGAAACCGTATATAACGAAAAGCTTGTTGCAATTATGCAAGGTTTCTTGGGTGCCGCTGGTGCCGCCGCACAGTTGGAGGAACTGATTGCAATGGGATTTTCAAAGTTCATGATTTGCGGCGCTGCGGGAGTTTTGCAAAAAGGTATCCAGGTAGGCCGCTTGGTTGTTCCATATTCAGCGGTTAGAGATGAGGGCGTTTCATACCACTATGTAGAACCTTCACGAGAAATAGAATGCAATCAACACGCTATAAACACGATTGAAAAACTCTTACATGCGGAGAATATTCCATATATAAAAGCGAAAACATGGACTACAGATGCATTTTACAGAGAAACGGAAAAAAATAGCGCTGCGGGTTTTAGAGGGGTGCGTTACAGTGGAAATGGAAGCCGCCGCATTTTTCGCAGTATCAAAATTCCGCAATGTAATTTTAGGTCAAATATTATTTGGCGGTGATGATCTAAGCGGAGTCGAATGGGATCCGCGCAAGTGGAACAACCGTGAGCAAATAAGAAAAAGTCTCGTAGAATTGTCATTTAAGGTCTGCTTGCAGCTATAAGCTTTTATTCCGTTACGAGCATACTGTGAAGTTCATCATACCTATCGTAAAAAGGGATGCGCCCGTGCGGTTTCAACGGAGCGAATCGAACGTGAAATCGTACCGGTATTGCCGTTGTTATACGCGAAGAAATGCCCGAATCCTCCAGGAATTCGGGCTTTTTGTTTTGGCCGAAAATCGCTTGCTCCTTATCATGCAGAGCCTTTGGATGCACCGCGCCGGGCCCGGCAATCCGAGCTTATCGCGGCGGAAAAGTCCGGCGGGAACGGGACCGTTCCCGCTTCGCTCGTGCGCGCTATTCTCCCACATCCCCGAAGTTCTTCCACGCGGCGAACGGGATCATCTCGACGTCGTTGCGGTCGGATTGGATATAGGGCGGATAGGCGTGCAGCAGCGCGTCGTTGACGAGCGCGTCGCCGGGCATGCCGCCCCCATACGGCGCGAGCATGAGGCTGAACTGCTGCCTCCCGCCGCGAAACGTCGGCGCGCACGATTGGAAGGATTCGCCCACCGCGTTCGAGATGACATCCGTAAATCCGTGCCTGAGCGTGGGGTGGCGCAGCGGCCTGCCGCCGTAGACGCCGAAGGGGTTCAGCCAAAGCGCGTACCTGCCGCCTCCCGTACGGCGTACGCGCATGCGCATGAACGCGAAGCTCGTGTCCGCGGCCGCGCTCTGCGCGATCAACAGGCCCCGATCCCCCGCGCCGAAGGCGACGAAGGCGCAGGTGATGGCGTTGTTGCTCGCATCGATGTCCGGATTGCCGCTCAAAGCGGCGAAACCGAAATCGAAGCCGCTCAGATCGCCCAGGAAATTGTGCTTGTATACGCAGACGGGCTCCGCGTCGGAGCCCGTGAAGGCGGGCGATATCTCGAGCGGCATGACCTCCCGCCAGCGCGCGTCGTACCCGCGCCGGAGCCTGCGCGCCTTGCCCGCCTGCATGCCGCGGTCCTCCGTCATGGGGTATCGGATGTCCGCATCGACGTACAGGTACGGCAGGTCGCCGACGATCCAGTATTTCTTGACGTATTCGACGGCGCGCTCCTTCTTCCGGCCGAGATAAATCGCGCCTGTTTCCGTGAGGACCGCCGCGTTCGCGTCCGCTCTGTCCGTGACGAAAGCGGGCTTCCCGCAGGAAAGAACCCGGCCGCCGTAGCGAACCGAGGTGGCAAAAGAGCCTTGCGCCGTGACGCGCCTGCCGTTATGGAAGAGCGCGAGGCCGCCGTCCGTCAGCCTGAGCGCGATCTCGCCGTTGCCGATCCCGCCTTCATCGCAGTAAACCGAGGTTTCCGCGCCCGCCGCCGCGCCCTGCCTGAGGGCGATCTCGAAGCCTTCGCCCTCATAGACGATATCCCTCTCCGGCATGCCGAACACCTCCCGCGCGAACGAGAAGCGAACCCCCGCCCCCGTCAGGTTCGGCCCGGCGTCTCTGAGCCGGATCAGGCCCCGCTTTTTGCCGTTCCCCCTGTAATAGCGCCGGGGGATCAGCGCCCTGGCGCCGTCCGACCCCGAAAGCGGCCCGGCGTCCCCGAGTATCGCCTGCGCGCGCTCCAGGTTGCCCTCCGCGAGCGCGGCCGCCTGCATGAGGCGCGGCTTGCACATGACCGGGGTTGAAAGGCCGAAGTGCGTCGTCGAGAAGGCGGCGAGCCTGTCCCGCATCAGGCCGTCGAGCCTTTCCTTGACGCTCCCGCGGCCCCCGGCGGCGCAGAGCGCGTATTCGCCCGCGAGCCTTTCCCGTTCGATGCCGGTCCAGAGCTTGGTGTTCTCGAGCTTGTCCGCCCAGGGGGCGTATCCGTCGAAGGAGCCGTCCGCCGTGTCCTGCCCGAATATCGCTTCGCCGAGCGGCGGATGCGTTTGAAGATAGCGGTAGGGCGTATCGAACTCCACATAGGCAAGTTTGCTCAATTGCCGCACGATGGCGTTGAGGCCGCCGCGGATCAGCGGCTTTTTGAACCCGAGCGCGCGGGAAAGGTTGACGTTGACGAGGCCCTGCCAATAGTCGTCGTCCGCGTCCATGTCGAGCAGCACGAGGAGGTCGCACGGCTCGTCCATGCGCGCCTGTTCCCGGCGTAGCGACTTCACAAGGTTCAGCATGCCCAGGTGATCGAGCGAATCGCCCGGGTTGATCGCGGGAAGAAGCGCGATGCGCTCATTTCTTCCGGGCGCGCCGTACCAGAGAGGATTGAAGCGTTCCTTTACGGAGAGCTTCGGCACGAAGCAGCCGAAGCCGTTGAAGGAAATGCAGCTGTAATAGATCGAGATCGCCTCTATGCCCAGTTCCTTGTAAAGCGGGATCAGCCCCGGCGTCGTCATGCACTCCTGCGGGCGCACGACGGGCGCGTACGTCCCGAACACATCCTTGACGCCGCTGCCCCATTCGTTCGAGATCGACCAGGCGATGTTCCTTCGGAATTCCTCCGCCGTGTGCGCGGAAACGATGCCGTTGTTGAAGCTCATCAGCTCCATTTCATCCGTGCCGTCCGCGACCCTTTTTTTGATGCGCTCAATGAGCTCGGGGCAGAACAGGCGCATGTTGCCGCCCAGGGAGAAGTGGTTTTCGATGTCCCAGGTCCCGCGAACCGGAACGCCATCGGCGTTATAAGCGTCGAGCACGTCGAGTATGTAGCGGATGAGGCGGATGTCCTTGCCAATGCCGTCCTCGTCTAGCGTGTCGGGCCGATAGGAATGATACAGGTTCGTGTGGAACCGGAACGCCACATGGATTTTGCCGCTTGCCGCGCCGAACTTGGCCATAGCGCCTCCTTGGGGTGAATGCCGTCTGTTTTACGCGCCCTCAGTCCCGCGCCGGCCGCGCGGAGGGCTCCGCTGCGGCGCGGCCGAGAGAGGCTTCCATTTGGGCGAGCGTGCGCCTGTCTATGTTGAATACGAAGCGGATGGCCGCCCACGCCGCCGCCGCGCTGAAGAGCGACATGCCCGCCGCGAGATAGCGCATGTTGAGCGCGGTCTGCGCGCTCTGGTTCGCGCCGAGCGCGCCGGCGTAGCCGAGCCATTCCATGAGCAGCAGGCCTATGGAAGGCCCGACGCCCTGCGCGATCTTGCGGAAAAACGAGTGAAAAGCGTAGATGGTCCCCTCCTCCCGCCTGCCGGTCTTCCATTCGTTGTAGTCGATGGCGTCGGCGACCATGGCGTAGGAGGTGATGATGAACACCGACGCACCCAGGCCGTTGAGCAGGCAGAAGAACAGGTACAGCAGCATCCCCCGTACGTTGCCCTCCATGGGGAATAGGAGCATAAGCGCGCTCGAGAGGACCGGCAGCAGGAGGCTGAGCTGCGACGCCTCCTTCTTGCCCCATCTGCGCGCGATTTTGGCGATGAACGGCATCACGGCGAACATGGGCGCGTAGTTGAGCAGCATCACGAGGCCCGAAAGGCCCGCGTTGTGGAAGTAGCTCTGGAACATGACGGTGACGGCCATTTCCGAGCCGTAAACGCCCAGGTAGAAGGCGACCATGGCAAGCGTCACGCCCACGGCGCCCCGGTTGCCGAGGAAGTTGCGGATGGTTTTAAAATAATTGAACTTCTCCGCGGGCGGGCGCGCCTGTTCGCCGTGCAGGGCTTCGGGGCGGATGCGCTCCGTCGTGCCGCGGATGAGCAAGCGGAACGAAACGAACGCGATTACGCCGAGTATCAGCGCGATGGGGAAAAGCTTCCCGCCCATGAGGTTGTCGTCCCTGTCGTAGATGAGCAGGGGCAGCCCGACGCCGATGCCAATGGAGGCGATGAGCGCGCCCGCGTTGCGCCAGGCCGAAAGCTGCGCCCGCTCGCCCGGTTCCGCCGTGATGACGGAAACCAGGGAGCCGTAGGGCACGTTGACGACGGTATAAAACAGGTCCCACGCCATGTAGCCCAGCATGCACACCGTGATCCTGAGCCAGAGCGCCGCGTTCGGGATGGGGATGAAGCACAGCGCCGCCGCGACGACCAGCCCGAAGGAGCCGAAGTGGATGTAGGTCTTGAACTTGCCGCGCCTGAATCGCCTTTTGCTGTTGTCCATCAGCGCGCCGATGAGCGGATCGTTGACGGCGTCCCATATTTTGAGGATCACCAGCAGCAGCGCGAAAAGCGAGGCGCTCAAGCCGATGTACTGCGTATAGAACACGGCAAGATAGCTCGCCAGCGCGAAGGACATGTTGCAGCCGAAGTCCCCCGCGGCGTAAGCGAGCTTATCGCGCATGCCGAACTCCGGGTATCCGTTTTCGTCGAAAGAGCGCGCCCGTTTCATAAAATTTTTCCGTCCTTTGCGCGTCGATGTGCGTTTGTGCCGTGAATTAGGGCTGCCGTGCCGCTTGCCGCAAGCCCTTGCCTCCATGTTAGCATCCCCGCGGGCTGTGCGCAACCGGAATTCGCACGCGGGGCCCCTTGCGCGCCGCGGGGCTTCCGCAGCGGAAACCCGATCCCGCCGCCCGGGCGCGCGCGATGAAAAACGGGCCGCTCCCGCGGCCCGCCGTTGCTGCATGCTCCTCTATTCCTCAAGCTTTTTGGGCTTCCCGCCCGTGTTCACGTCGCGGTAGGAAACCACGGTGCAGCCCATGTCCTCGACGAGCTTGATCGTGCCCGCGCGGCTTTCGGACGTATCCCCGCCGCCGGAGCAGAAGAAAAGCTCGACCTCCTTGTTCGCCGGCAGGAGCTTCACCATGGAATTGAACGCGGGCGCGGGGTAGCTCGCCCAGATGGGCGCGCCGAGCGCGATGCGGTCGTACCCGGTCAGGTCGACCCCGAGCGGCTCTATATCCGAAGCCTTGCGCTTCATCGCCTGCGGGCAGCCGGGCAGAAACGCGGTGAACAGGCCGCGCTTTTTCTTTTCGCGCACGCGCACGCAGTCCGCCTTGAGCTCCGAAGCGAGCTTTTCGGCCTCCGTCATGGTCGCGCCGCCAAAGGTATAATACAGTATGATGGTTCTCATAAAGTCCCTCCCGATGAATCGGTTTGTTTTCCGGTGTTGCGCACAGTATAACAGCGAAGGAAGGATTTGTAAACGAAAAACCGCCGCCGCTTGCCTCATTCTCCGAAACGCGCGAAAACGCCCCTCGCCGTTAAAGCGCAGGGCGTTCCAGCCAAACTTGATTGTCAATTGTCCATTGTCAATTGTCAATTATTTACAGGCTCTCGCCGAAATCCGCGCGGAACCTGCGGGCGAGCTTCTCCTGCCAGTCGTCCACGGGAGCGAGGCGGCCGAAGAAGAAGCGCAGCACCGACGGCTCCTCGACGAACTTCAATCCGCCAACGATCTCCCGGTTCCTGAACAGCCACACGATGCGATCGATGGCGTACTCGACCTGTGAGAGCGTGAACACGCGCCGCGGGAGCGCGAGGCGCAGCAGTTCCATTTCGGCGAGCCGCTCGGAACCGTCCGGCTCGCGCTGCTCGGATATGGTGCCGCGCTCCATGCCGCGTATGCCGCCCGCGATGAACAGCGCCGCGCCCAGCGCGCCCGCGGGATACTGCGTCTGCGGCACGTGGGGCAGGAAGCGCAGGGCGTCGAGATGGCACCCGAGGCCGCCTGCGGGCAGTATCACGGGCACGCCCTGCCGGTCGAGCTCGTTGCACATGTATTCTATGAACTGCGGCCCCTGGGAGATGACGTCCTCATCCATGGTCTCCTCGAGACCCACGGTCATGGCCTCCATCTCGCGCACGCTCATGCCGCCGTAGGTTAAAAAGCCCTCGAACATGGGCACGAGTTCCTTCATGCGCTCGCACAGCTCCTTCGAGCGCATGCACATGCCGCCGCCGCGCGCCGCGCCGAGCTTCCTCGCGGAAAAGTAGATGATATCCATGGCGTCCGCCATGGCGCGCGTGATCTCGCGCGTGGTCATATTGCGGCAGGCTTCCTCGCGCTTTTTGATGAAGAACAGATTATCCTGCCAGAGCGAGGCGTCGATGACCGTGATGATCCCATTCTCTCGCGCGATCTTCGATACGGCGAGCATGTTTTCGAGCGAGAGGGGCTGGCCGCCTATGAGATTCGTGCCGGATTCTATGCGGATGAAGGGAATGTTGCCCGCGCCCTCTTTTTTGATGAGCGCGCGGAGCTTATCAAGGTCGAAGTTGCCCTTGAACGGGAAGTCGCTCACGGGCTTCCTGCCCTCGTCGACGACGAGCTCCTCCACCACGCCGCCCATGCGCGTGAAGTGCGCCTTGGCGGTGGTGAAATGGAAGTTCATGGGGATCACGTTGCCGGGCTTGATGAATGTGAGCGCGAGTATGTGCTCGCACGCGCGGCCCTGGTGCGCGGGCAGGAAGAACTGCGTGCCGAATATCTCCCTGAGCTTATCTTCGAGCCGCGTGAACGTGGCGCTGCCCGCGTAGCTGTCGTCCGCGACCATCATGGCCGCGAGCTGGTTGTCGCTCATGGCGTTGACGCCCGAGTCGGTGAGCATGTCGAGGAAGATGTCCCTGTTGGTGAGAAGGAAGGTGTTGTTGCCCGCCTCGTTGACGGCCTCGAGCCTGCGCTCGACCGGGGGGAGGCCGAGCTTCTGCACGATGCGGACCTTGTGCATCTCGAGGGGAAGCTGTTTGCCGTTTGCGAATTTGATGGTGTCCATGGGTGTTTCTCCTTTAACAATAATATTTTGCTCGGAGGCACCCTTTGGCCCGATGCCCTCCCGGCGAGGGCATATAAAAACGCTCCTCCTCCGTTGCCAGAGGACGAGCGCCAAATCCCGTGTTACCACCTCAATTCGCCTGCGCCTCGCGGCGCAAGCCTTTTCAAGTACGGCGGATGACTCCGCGATACTCTACCGCGATAACGGGCGAAACCCGTTCCAGCCTACTCGGCGTCGCCTTTCGATGGACTGCTCAAAGCGTGTATTCCCGGGCCGTACCTGCCGCCTCGCACCATCCGGCGGCTCTCTGGAAGGCCCCAGGGGCGAGCGCCCCACCCGGTACTCCTTCGCTGTCAGCGCATTTGTTTATCAAATCAGGTGTGATTATACACGGGCGGAACGGTTTTGTCAACACCGATCATATATAATATTTGATTTCCTTTATTGCCCGGAAAATAACGCTTTTTGCCGAAACCGTCCGGATCGCGCCGCGCCGGGGTGGAAACCGGCGCTCCCGCGCGCTATAATACGAGATAAATTAGGCAAATGATTCGGAGGGCGGCGAAGCTTGGAACGGAGCGCAAACGCAAAAAGCATATGGATGCTGCACGCCGCTGTGATGCTCTTCGGCCTCTCGGGCGTCGCGGCAAAATTCGCGGCGGCTTCCGCCGTCACGATCGCGTTCGGCCGCTGCGCCGTTTCGGCGTGCGTGCTTTTGCCGCTGCTTTTCGCGAGAAGGGAACCGCTTGGCGTTACGCTCGCAAAGGATGCGCCTTTGCTCGCCGCGGCGGGGCTGCTGCTGGCGCTTCACTGGGTTTCGTTCTTCGAATCGGTGAAGGTCGCCTCGGTCGCGATCGCGACCATCGCGTTTTCGACGTATCCGCTGTTCCTCGTTTTCCTTGAGCCGCTCGTTTATCGGGAGAAGTTCCGAAAAGTCAGCCTGCTCTTCGCGCTTCTCCTGCTCGCGGGCGTAATCGTGACGATACCCGAGTTCGCGTTTTCCGATAGAACGCTGCGCGGCGTGCTCTGGGGCATGCTCGCGAGCCTCACCTACGCGGGACTGAGCCTTTTCAACCGCTCCCTCGCGGCGCGCCATTCCGGAGCGAAGATCTCGCTTTGCGAGCAGGCGATCGCCGCCGCCGCGCTGCTGCCCTTCGCGCTCGCGGCCGGCGGGCGGCCGAGCCTTGCGGACGTCGCCGTCATCGCCTTCATAGGCGTGTTCTGCACGGCGCTGGCGTTCTCGCTGTTCGTGGCGGCGCAAAAGCGCCTGAGCGCGCAGACCGCGGGCGTCGTCGCGGGCATGGAGGCGGTCTACGGCATGCTGTTCGCGTATCTGCTGCTCGGCGACGCGCCGGCGTGGAGGGAAATCCTCGGCGGGGCCGTCGTGCTCGGCGCGGCGCTCGCGGCGACATGGAGGAGGGAAGCCCCTACTCCATGATCTTCTTCTGCGCGGCGAGCCTTTTGCTCGCCCTGCGCACCGGTATGATGATGACCTGCACGAAAACGAGCGTCGCGGCCAACACGGCGAGCGCGGGTATCGTGACCGAGAACAGGTACGGCAAAAGCATTTTCCCGGCTTTCACCGGCCCGCCGATCAACTCGGGATACTGTAATACGGCGGCGATAAGCTGCGTGGCGATGGTAATACACAGCAATACGCTCACGCCCGTCGCGATGGCGACGACGCGCTTGCAGTGCGCAATTTTCGAGTCGAGATCGGAATAGATCTCGAATTCGCCCTCCCCGGCCTTCCTGCGCAGGTATACCCAGCGCAGATAAGAGGCGACCTGCTCGACGCCCGTTTCCTCGAGGAAGCGCAGGTACGCGGCGCTTTCCGGATGCGAGGGCAGATACTCGAGCAGTTCCAGCCGATAGACGTATTCGCCCCGGACGCCTTCCTCGAATTCGTACCGGATGGCGCTCGCCGCGATGAGGTGCAATCCCCTGGCGGACATTTCGTTGAGCCACTTTTCTTCTTTTTCGTACGCGCCTATGGTGAAGCACTTATATACGACATGCCTCATATGCGGCCCTCCATGACGGTTTCCCCGCTGCGCACGAGCTCGCGCAGCCGCGCGAGTTCCTCGCGCAGCGCCTGCCTGCCCTGTTCCGTGATGACGTACTCCTTCTTGCGCAGGGACGCCTCCCCCTGCGCCGCACAAATCCACCCGCGCTCGAGCAGCGCCGTGAGCGCGCCGTAGAGCGTGCCCGCGGCGAGCCGCACGCGCCCGCCGCTCAGGCGCTCCGCGTTCTGCATGATGCCGTAGCCGTGGAGCGGCTCCAGAAGCGAGAGCAGTATGTAGTACACCGCCTCCGTCAAAGCGCCGTTTTCGTAGCCCATTAAAATATCGCCTCCCGTTATATCGCCGTCCGTTATAATTGCATTATATCGGCATCCGATATATTTTGTCAACGGGTATCCGCGAATATTTCCGTGGGGATTGACACACGGCGCCGCCGCGCCGTATTATAACTATTAGATATATCCTGGAGATATGGAGCCTCGCATGAACCAAACGAATTACGTGATACTCGGGCTTCTGAGCGAAGGGCCCATGACGGGCTACGACATCAAGCGCTTCATCGACATCCGCTTCCGCTTCTTCTGGAGCGAGAGCTACGGCCAGATCTATCCTTCGCTGCGCGCGCTGTGCGGGGAGGGCTATATCGGCGAGGCCGAAGCGGGCGAAGGGACCCCGCGCGCGAAGCGGGTCTATCGCCTGCTGCCGCGCGGCATGGAGGTGTTGCGCGCTTGGCTCGCGCGCCCGGTCGGCAAGGAAACGGTGCGCCTGGAGATACTGCTTCGCATGTACTTTTCGCACCTGACGGAGCCCGAGGTCATGCTCGCGCACGTGCGGGAATTCCGCCGCGCGCACGCGCGCGACCTCGCGACGCTGCGGCTGTTCGAGAAGGAACTGAAGGCCATAGAAGAAGAAGACGCGGCGCATCCGTCTATCCTGCGCGTGATCGACTTCGGCCTGAAGGCGAACGAGGCGTATCTTGACTGGTGCGCGGAAACCGAAAAATATCTGGAAGGAAGGCTCGGGCATGAGGCGTAAAATAAGGCTGATGCTCGCCTGCGCGGCGATGTTCCTTTTCCCGCTGACGTTCAATTATCTTTCGCCCTATGTTTCCATAGACGGGGCGATGGCGGGGCTCGTTTCGGGCAGCTTACTCGTATTCGCGCTGCAGTTCCTCTCGGGCATCTTCCTCGGGCGCGCGTGGTGCGCGTGGGCCTGCCCTGTCGCGGGCATCGCGGAAATCGGGCGCGGCGTCAACGACAGGCGCGTCAACATAAAGAAACTCGCGGCCGTTCGATACGCGATCTTCGGCGTATGGTTCGCGGCGCTCGTGGGCGCGTTCGTCCTTGCGGGCGGCATACGCGGCCTCGATCCGCTGCATCTGACGGAAAAGATCGTTTCCATCGACGAGCCGGCGAAGTTCGTCACCTATTATTTCGTGCTGATCGCGCTGCTGGCGCTGACCTTCGCCGTCGGCCGCCGCGGCGCGTGCCACGCCATCTGCTGGATGGCGCCTTTTCTGACGGCGGGCGAGCTGGTCGGGCGGGCTCTTCGCGTCCCGCAGTTGAAAATCCGTTCCGAGGCGGAAAAATGCGTTTCCTGCGGCCTGTGCACGAAGTCGTGCCCCATGAGCATCGACGTCGAAACGGAGATCAAATCCGGGCGCGTCAAATCCCTCGCCTGCATCCGCTGCGGCGCGTGCGCGGACTGCTGCCCGAAGCGGATTCTGCGCTTCGCATGCGGCGAGGCGAAAGATAATGTGATTTACGGTAAATCAGTTTATTAAACTCCCGCCCGTCGACACGGCGCGACAAAACCCGCGCGAACAGCCGTTTCTGGCGCGACGGGCCGGGAGCTTGTTTCGAGTCGGCTCCCTATTTCTTTTTCCAGGCTTCGGTCGTGATAAAATCGTACCCGCCGTTGGCGGCGAGGCTCACGATCACCGCGTTCACGAGCGAGAGAACCGCGCTGCCCCAGGTGAGCGCGCCCGTGAACAGGTTCGCAAGGATCAATATCGCGAACGCGACGATCCACGAGAAAATCCGCGTGGGCAGCTTCTGTATGAAGCTCACTTCCTTGAAGAGCTGCGTGACCAAAATCGTCGCCACGAGCGCGCCCGCATAGGTTGCGAGCCCCGACCAGGTGAAGAATTCTTCCACAATATGCCTCCTTTCGACCGCAGTTTATATTTATGCGGGAAAGGGGGCGGAGTTTCCCGATAAAAGGCGGCGGGGACGGATTATCTCCCCGCGGCCGTCATGCGGAAGCCGTCGATAACCGGCGCGAAGGCCGGGGCAAGCCGCGCGAAAGCGCCGCGAAAAGCTTCGCGGCGCTCGCATGGCGCCCGCCTTACGGCGCGGCGTCGTAGGTCAGGTAATCCCCGTACGCCTCGCCGAGCTTCTTGAGCATGGCGTCCCGGTATTTGAGCTGCGCGTCCGTAAACTCGGGAAAGCCGCCGGGCACGCAGAATTCGACGATGCGGCTGCCGTCCTGATAGCGATAGGTCATCGGGCCGTCGGGAATCCACGGGGAGAGCTTGCGTTGGGCGATTTCCCGGAGCTGCGCCGCGGCGTCCTGCGAATTTGCGTAGACGAGTATGTGCAGCCCGAAGCCCCGAAGCTCCCCCTTGAGCGAAACATCCGCGATCTGCATGGCTTTGATGGAAATGCGCATCTCCGGCGGCGGCGTATAATATCCCTCGAGGTCGAGCGCGCCGAAGCCGAAATAGAGCGATCGCTCCAGCCCGGCCGGATCGAGCGCATGGATGGCGGCGATGTTGCCCGGGCCGAGCAGCTTCACGGCGGGGTCGGTGAGCCACGCGCTCACGACGTCCGTCGTCAGGTATTCCCCGAAAACATAGGCTTTTTTGCCGTTCCATTCGATCTGCGCCCAGGAACCGATGGCGCCCGTGCAGACGACCGCCTGCCCCGTGTAAAGCTCGGCGAGCACCGCGGATTCCGCGCGGGAAGTCGGAAGTTCGCGCACGTTGACGGGCTCCGTCGCGTACAGCGCGACGGGTATAAATACCGCCTGCTCGCCGGGCGCTTCGAACAGATAGGCGTCGTAGGCGTACGCGATGGCCCCGTCGTACTCGAGTATCGCCCATTTGCCGCAGATGCCGACTTTGTTGACGCGCTGCCCCGAATAGAGCGTGGCGATCTGGGGAAAGGAGGTGTCCGGCCCCGTGCGAACCGCAAGGTCGCCCACGATCGGGTACACCACGGCGGGCTTGAGTGAAACCGCCCGGCCGTCCTCGCCGGGGACGGCGTGCGGATTCTTCAGGTTTTCAAACTTCGTGCCGGGCGCGAACACGACCACGCGGGGATCATCCTGCGAAGCCGTAAGCTCCGCGAACTGGTTGGTTTCCCCGATGCGCAGGAGCGTCGGCGCGGCGTCTTCGGGCTCGAGCTCGTGCGTCACGCCGTCGATGACGACGCGGTTGTTGAGGGCGATGTAGCGCTCCCCGTCCACCACGACGGTCTGCGCGAGCGCGGGCACCGCCACGAGCGCGGCGAGCAGCGCCGCCGCCGGGATCAGCGCGTAGCGCAGCCGGGGCGCGCGCCGCGGCCTGGCTTCTGTTTCCCCGATGCGCGCGCGGATCTTATCGAGCAGGGCCGGCAGGCCCAATTCCCCGGTCGCGCGTTTGGCCGCAAGGCGCAGCAGAGCGTCGACGTCCGGCTTTTCACCTTTATGTTCTTTATATTCGTTCATGATTCCATCGCCTCGCTTTCAAGTGCTTTTTCGAGCAGAGCCCGCGCGCGAAACAGCCGCGCGCGATAGGTGCCGCCCGGAACAAGCAGCGCGCGCGCCGCCTCCTCACAACTCAATTGTGCGAAATAATGCAGTATCACGGGCGCGCGGTAGATTTCCGGCAGCGCGAGCACCTCCCGGCGCAGGCGCAGCGCGAGCTCCTTTTCCTCATACGCCTCGTCCGTCGAGGGCGGGGCGGCTTCATATCGGGATTCGGGCAATTCGCCGGGGAAAGACAGGCGGCGCTCCCTTCTTTTCCGGTTGAAAGCGAGGTTGCGGCAGGTTTTATAGAGCCACGCCCTCGCCTGCGGCGCGGCAAGCTTCGCGAGCGTTTCCCAATGCTCATAGGCTTTCAAAAACGTCGTCTGCGTCAAATCCGCCGCCGCGTCGTGGCTGTGCGCCACGCCGTATGCCGTCCAATACACCATGGCCGCATGGGCGTTATACAGCGCGTCAAACTCGCCTTCCAATCCCCGTACCCCCTGCGCGATCGCGTTCCTGTGAATAAGACAATTATACGGCGCGTTTTGCTGCGCTCCAATCAAAAAAGTGGCTCCGCCACTTTTTTGAGACTTACACGCTTTGCCTGTTGCTTCGCAACGGCCGGCAAATCGTGAAATGTACGAAAGCCTGCGGCTTTCATCCGTTTCGGCGCACATGTCGCCGAATCCGGATTGGGCGTCAAGGGGCTGCGGCCCCTTGACAATCCCCGGGGTTTTCAATAAAAGTTAACGCCGCGAAATACCCTCGCGGCGCTTGGGATGATTCCGGATTTGATTCGCTGCGCGTCAGTACCTGCGCTTGCGCCTGCGCGTGATGCTCATGCCCGCGAGATCCTGCAGCGCCTCGTATTCCTCCTGCGTGTGCGGCAGGGTCGGCATCATGCCGGTGGTCTCGTTGGCGCTGGCGGTTTGGGCCATGTCGAGGTATTCCTCGTCGGTCTTTTTCTTCTTTGGCATGGGAAAGCTCCTTTTTTCTTAGCTTTCATTCTCGCGGCGCGGATTATGCGGCCCTTGCGGCGGCATTTCGCCGCCGGATCCTTCCGTTTCGCGGACATTTTGGATACAATAGACCGCGGAGGGGATTTGCATCCCGCCGCCGAAAGGAGAACGCTCGATGAAATACTATATCGTGGACGCTTTTTCGGACCGCGTATTCGCGGGCAATCAGGCGGGCGTATGCATCGCCGGGCGGCCGCTGCGCGCCGCGGTCATGCAGAACATCGCCGCGGAAAACAACCTCGCGGAAACCGCGTTCGTCACGCCGAACGGAGAGGATTTCGACCTTCGCTGGTTTACGCCCGAGGCCGAGATCGACCTTTGCGGGCACGCCACGCTCGCCAGCGCGTTCGTGCTTTCGAATTTCGGGGACAAGAGTCCGGATACGCTGCGCTTCCATACGTTAAGCGGCGTTTTGAGCGTCGTAAAAAAAGGCGGGCTCTACGAGATGGACTTCCCCGCCAGGGCCCCGGCGCCCGCGCGAATTACGCAGCTCATGGAGCGCGCGCTCGGCCGCGCGCCCATGGAGGCGCACCTTTCACGGGATCTGCTGCTGCTCGTCGAGGACGAAAGCTCCGTCCGTTCGCTTTCCCCGGACATGGAGCTCATCCGGCAGATTCCCGAGGGTATGGCCGTCATCGTGACGGCGAAGGGGGATGAAGTCGATTTCGTGTCGCGCTTCTTCGCGCCCAAGGTGGGCATACCGGAGGACCCGGTGACGGGCTCCTCGCACGCCACGCTGATCCCGTTCTGGGCGCAGCGTTTGGCAAAAACCTCCATGACGGCGCGGCAGCTTTCGAAGCGCGGCGGCACGCTCTGGTGCGAGTACCGTATGGATCGCGTGAAAATCTCAGGCAAGGCCGCGCTCTATCTTTCCGGAGAGATCCTTGAACAGCCCGACTGGTACGCATAAAAAGAAAAGCCGCGGATCGCGAACCCTTCCGCCCCGCTTTCCCGGCACGGCGGGACACCGCCGGGCATCGCCGCGCGGTTTTTCGGGCAAGCTAGGCGCGGAGGTGAGCTTTATGGGACCCAAATACACGGACATGTACGCCCTTTTCGAGGGCGACGCCGAGGCGCGGCGCTACTTTGAGGATCTGCCGGACTATGTGCGCGAGCAGATCAAGACCCGCGCGGGCAACGTCAACTCGCTCGCGAGCCTGCAGGATTACGCGGAAAACCTTCTGCGCGGAGACGACTGAACAACAGGACGAAACGCGAAAGCCGGG
>Ga0209718_1002467_pt1 | contig 18157 bp, 14 predicted proteins | sample AD_JPNAS1_MetaG_FD_184420 | JGI IMG/M metagenome (GOLD analysis project Ga0209718, IMG submission 184420) | Active sludge microbial communities of municipal wastewater-treating anaerobic digesters from Japan - AD_JPNAS1_MetaG (SPAdes) (version 2) | ecosystem: Engineered > Bioreactor > Anaerobic... | reverse complement strand
GCACCTGCAGCACCATCGAGCCGAGCACCAGCATTTTCATTGCCGACCCATAGAGAATGATGCCGTACAGCGGCCCGCTATGATCGAGGATCATCGCCTCGTGAATCATCGTCAGTTCCAAGTGCGTATTGGGATCGTCAACCGGAACACGGCAGGTCTCCGCCAGCAACACGATGAAAAGCCCGATGAGGATCAGCATCAGCGGCGCGGTGATTCCCGCAGCGAAAGCGGTCGCCGGCGCGTGCAGCATCGGCGTCAGCGAGAGCGTCCCCGAGATCTTGGCCAGCACCATAAAGGCAAAGAACAGCGCCGGTTCGGACAGGCAGCCGAAAGTGACCTCGCGCGCGGCCCCCATCCCTTCAAACGCCGAGCCGGTATCCAGCGCGGCCGACGTGGTGAAGAAACGCGCCAGCGCGAAAAGATAGGCGAAAAGAATCAGGTCGCCCGTAAAGGCGATCGGCGCAGCCGCCCGGCCCAGCGGCACCATCAGGCCCGCCAGCAGGGTTGCCGCCAGCGTAATGATCGGTCCGGCCCAAAAGATCCAAGTGGTGGTTTCGCTGAACACCCAGCCTCGCTGCAGGCACTTGACGATGTCATAGTAAGGCTGGAACACCGAGGGCCCGGTGCGTCCCGCGAACCACGCCTTGGTCTTGGCGATCACGCCCGGCAGAAGCGGTGGCAGCAACAGCAGCACGGCAATATGAATCAAGGTTTCGAGCATGGATTAACCCCTTTCCACCTACTGTTTCAGCCAGATTGCGAATAGGTTCTTGAACGGGAAGAGCGTACACATCAGAATCAGCAGGATCACGAGCACATACAGAATGTAGTGCTGCGTCAGGCCGCGGTGAAAACGGTGGAACCAAGCAAAGCCCTCTTCGACTTTTCTACCCGCCGGCATCAAGACCCGATCCAGTACCGCATCATCAACATGGCTGTGCGCGCGCGTCGGCACCGGGAAGAGCTTCGTCACCTGCGGCGGGTGGTCGGCGGGGCGCAACACCCCACGGAAAATCAACACCAGCATGCGCGCGAACGATCCGGCGGTGTATTGCATGCGTGCGTCCGGCCGCGCGTAGCCGCAATCCCAGGTGAGGCTGCGACGCGCCGCCGTGACGACTTCCTTTATCCGCATCCGCCAGATGATTCCAGCCACACAGGCGAACAGCAACAGGGCGAGCAGCGAGATTATGCCCAGCGGCGCTGTTTGCGCGACGGGTATCGCAGTCGCGCCCGTACTCTGCAACCAGCAGCCGGTGGCCGCATCCAGCGCGAACGCCACCGCCGAGGGAAACACGCCAATGAGTGCGCATCCGGCAACCAGCACGGCCATCGGTACGAGTTCAAGGCGCGACACCTCGTGCGCATCTGCTGCGGACTGCGTGCGCGGCGCACCGAGAAAAACCGTCCCCATGACCTTCACGAAGCACGCCAGCGCCAGCGCACCGATCAGCGCCAGCGTCGGCACGCCGACCAAAGCCGCCAACGCGCCGCCCGCCGTGCCGACCGCCCCCTTCAACAGGCCGAGATACAGCAGCCATTCACTGACGAAGCCATTGAGGGGCGGCAGCCCGCAAATCGCCACGGCACCAACGAGAAAGGCGGCGGCCGTCCACGGCATCCGTTTGGCGAGGCCGCCCAACCGGTCCATCTGGCGCGTGCCGGTCACCTGCATTACCGCGCCCGCGCAGAAGAAAAGCAGCGGCTTGAACAAGCTGTGATTCCACACATGCAGCAGGCAGGCGCCGAAACCCAGCGTGACCCATTCTGGACGATTCATGGCACGCCCCAGCAACGCGACACCGAAACCCATCAGGATGATACCGATGTTCTCGACACTGTGATAGGCCAGCAGGCGCTTGAAGTCGTGTTGGCCAAGGGCGAACAACACGCCCAGCACACCGCTCAGTGCGCCCAGCAGCAAGATCAGCGCGCCCCATGCGACCGGCACATCCGGCAACAACGCGCTCCACCGGATCATCCCGTATATCCCGGTTTTAATGACCACGCCCGACATGATCGCCGAGACATGGCTGGGGGCGTTGGCGTGTGCGCCGGGTAGCCAGAAATGCAACGGCATCACACCGGCCTTGAGACCGAACCCCACCAAGACCAATACCATGCAGAGGGCTGTCACCCCTTGGCCCAACGTCTGTGGTGCCGTCGGCGTCATGTTGAATGAACCGGTAACATGCCGCCATATCGCGAACAGCGCGAACAGCGCCAGCACACTCACATGGGTTGAAATCAAATAGATCCAGCCCGCCTGCCGACTCGCGATGCGATGCCCTTCGGCGGTGACCAAAAAGAAAGCCGAGAGCGCCATGATCTCCCAGCCCAGCAGGAAGATCATCGCATGACGCGCGACCACCAGCAGCGCCATGCCCGCGACCAACATTCCCCAGAAGAACCGCAGACGACGCCCGCTCACCGGATGGCGGCGGTGCGGCCAGTAACTGAGCCCATAGACGGCACCCAAGCCCCCAATCAAAAAAACCGGAACCAGAAAGAACGCGCTCAGCGCGTCGAGTCCCACGCTTCCGCCGCCGACCGCCGGCCACGTCAGCGCAAGCGGCTTGCCGCCGTACCCCAACAGACCGCCCAAAGCGCCGATCAGACCCACGCACGCGGCACACACCATAGAGATGGCGGATATCCGTTCACCGCCGTCGTCAGACCGCCGCAAAAGAATACCGGGCAGGCCGCTCAAGGCAACGACGGCAACGGCCAGCAAAATAAGGATGAGAAACACCAGCGCTCCTTTCGCACGCGACCGCAGTAGGTCTCGCCACACAAAAAAAGACCGCCGAGCGGCGGCCTCTCTTTTCAATCATGGTGGAGCGAAGGAGATTCGAACTCCTGACCCCCACGTTGCGAACGTGATGCTCTACCAACTGAGCTACCGCCCCATGAGTCCTAAAAATCGCGGGGATCGTATCAAAGACCGGCCCTACGAGGCAAGCGCGAATTTTTTGAAATTACGAATCAAGGATAGGCCCGGTACGCGCATCACGATGCGTCCATACCGTCGTCCGTGCCGGGCTGATGCGTGCGCAGGTCGGAGCGGTGCCGGAGCAGTTCCTCGACGATCCCGGTCATGCCCGCGAAATGCCAGCCGTCCAACGTGAGCCGGCGGCCACTCTTGAGTGTCAGGCACACAATGCCCTTCTCGTCCCACCGGGTCCAATCGGCGGCCTGAATCTCATCATAGCCGATCGGCTGCACGCCTATCCCGCTCCCGTGCAGACCCGTGTCATCCGCCACAAACCGCCGGGGCGCCTTGGTGCCTACCGCCACAAACGCGCAGAGGGCGAGTACCAGAGTCACGGCGGCCTGCACAAATTGCGTTTGCAGATCGCGGGCACTGTAAATCGGTTGCTCCAATGTCTTGCGCACCTGCTCAAGTTGGGCAACCCGCGCAGCGTCGCGGTCCGGCGTCGAATCGGGAATCCGCAACTCGCTCAGCTTACGTGTCAGTTTGGACGGGGCCTTTGCAGCGCCGTGCGCGCGGAACGCCGCGTCCAGTCGCGTACCGTGATCTCCGTCGTCCTGCGACAACCACGCTTCGGCTGTCAGGTTGGTCGCCAGCAATACCGGACGCACCCGCTCCATGACGCGGTTCTGGCGGGGCCACGCCGTCCGGCCGTCATACAGCGACCAGAGGCAGATCCCCATCAGCAGCGCCCCGACACCCGCGACGCGCACAGCGTATTCCCGATTCAATTTTGCTTCAGCCATCACTCCTCCCGATCTACCAGAATCCGTACTGGCGCGAGACGATCACATACACGCCCAGCGCCAGATTGGTTACGCCGTGGGCAAGTGCTGCAGCCCAGATATCGCCCGTGCGCACCGTCAACCAGCCGTAGATCACGCCCGCCAGCAGTCCAGCGGCCCAGCGGTCATGCTCCAGCGCAAAGACCACGGCCACCGTCCAGAATGCCTGCATGTCGAACACGCCCAGCGGCACTTTCCAAAAGGTACCCTGCCTGAGCCAGCGATAGAAAAAGCCGCGAAAAAAGAACTCCTCGATGACCGCGATGACAGCGGACGAGCCGACCAGTTTCAGCAGCGTCAACGCCCAGCCGGCTTGTTCCGGCGCAAAGGCCAGCGAGATGTGACCGGGCGGCAGCGGCGGCGACAGATCGGGATTGAAGTAGCCGGGCAACGTCCCGGGCATCATGATCAGCCAGCGGTGATAAAACAACTGGAAGCCGGGCGCGACACGACCGACCCACGGCGTCTCCGGCAGAACCCACAGCAACGCCACCACCATGCCCGCAGTCAGCGCCAACGGCACATGGCGCAACCGCAGTGCCGGATAGACACGCCACGGACGCAGCCACAAAAAAAGCGCCGCACACACGACCGATTTGAGCGCGTAACCCCACGGATAGACCGCACGCGGCACTTCGCCCGCGCTCTCCCAGATTTGCAGCGCGAAGATCGCCGCCAGCCACACCGCGAACGGCACGACATGTCCGGCCGCCACCGCACCGTTCTTGTGCTGCTCACCGCTCACTGCCTACTGCCTATTGCTTATTGCCTACTGCTCACTGCTCTCCGGCCTTTTTCCACTCATCGAGCTGTTCCTGCGTGGGTGCCGAGATGACTTCGAACAAATGCCATGTGCCGAACGCCCCGGCGAAGAGCAGACGGTCGCCGCCGTGCCGATAGATATCAGGGTGTTTCCAGAAGACACTCTCCGCGCGTACCGCGCCTTCAGGACGGGGCACCAACACGTAAAGGTTCTGGCCTTTGTAGGCGCGCCGTGCCGAACCCACATGCAGGTCCATGTTCGCCACCAGCCGCTCGCCGGTGTAGTTGCGCAACAGATCAAGCCCGGCGTAGCCGAGCACAAAGACACGGCCGTACTTGGTACGCGCGGTGACGTACTCCTCCACCTCCCGGCAGATCTGCTCGCGCGGCACCACGGCAACAGGCGCAGGCGCGTTGCCCAACCATAATGTGGTGAGCCAAACAAAAAGGGCCAACGCGACCGCTAGACGGTAAACCGGTTGCCGCAAGCGCGCCAGCACGATCATCAGTATCGAAAGGAAACACACGTGAATCGTAGCGGCGTCCCAACTAAGACCGAAACGCCCCAGCACCTCGGTCGTGCCGACGAGCATCAAAGCAAACGAGATCAGAATGACCGAGGCCGCATGCGGACCGGCACCGGTTTCAGTACGCTGCGCATCGCACAGCCACGTCAGGAACAGCGCGGGCAGCATCATCGCCCCCGGCAGCAACATGGCCAGCGCAAAGCGGGCAGGGTTCGGCACCAAGATATGCAGCGAACGCAGGAAAAAGAGCGCATCGCCCAAAATCAAACGGTTCAACAGCAGCCAAACACCGGACATATAGAGCAGCGGCAGACAGCCGAGAAGGAACCATGCCTGAACGCGCCGCCGCGACTCGTCATCGCCGCAGGCCATCAGTGGTATCAGCGCCACGGCGACACATGCGGGCGCGAAAAAAGGAAATCCGCACAGCAAGAGAAAGGCGCCCGCCGTGCCAGCCGACACCACGTCGCGCAAGCGGCGGAAGGCGGCCCAGTCGGCCAGCGAAGCCGCCGTCAGCAGGACGAGTCCCACCACGAGCGGCGTGGTGAACTGCAACGTCTGCGGCTGACGCGCCACAATCATCATAGCGGCAATGGCGATCTGGGCCAGCATGATGCGCCAACCCGACTGGCCGGTAGCCTTGACCGCCTCACGCACTGCCCAGAACGCAAAGAGCCACGCCACGAAAAAGGCCGCCCAACCGGCCAGGGGTTCCGACAGGAGCCACGCGAACGGCAGATAGACCAAAACCGGCAACGGGGCTATCCAGCAGGAGCCGAAGAGCGCTTGGCGTCCTTGGGTCGTCCCAGCGAGCAGTTCACGGCAGATGCCGGCCACCTGCGCGCCGGGCTCCCATGCCCCATCGTTCAGGCGCGCGAACGCCAACAGCACGCCAGCCAGCACCACGGGGGTCACGAACCCCGTCAACATGCGGACCCTGCGGTAACTTGTGCGATCTCCAGATTTCATTCCGATAGCCTATTGCCTATTGCCCATTGCTCATTGCTACCCGCTCGCGCCCTTGTTCAGCCCGTGCTGCGTCTTTTCCCACACGAACGGATCATGGAAAAACTGGAACAGCGCGCGCCAGCCACTATAGCTCATCATCAGCCAATAAATCGGCGTCAGCAGCGCCCACCACATGAGATCGTCGTTCTTACGCTTGCAGCAACCGAGCAGATTGATGTAGATGAAAACAAAGTTGCCGAGGAAGAGACAGCCCGCGCCAGCCGCGAAGATCGGCCCCGGGAACAGATGTGAGACCCCCTCGGGCCGGAACACAAACCAGACCAGCGCCATCGCCCAGAAGATCGGGTTGATCAGCACCGAGAAGGGACCGCCGCCGATCAGCAATTGATAGTGCAGAAAGTTGACGAACCCCAACTCGCGCGCGAGTTTCCAGGGCTGGCGCATGTGCACGAACCACGTCTGGATATACCCCTTCTGCCAACGCGTCCGCTGCTTGATCCAGAAGGGCAGCACACTGCACGCCTCCTCCCAAGTCGTGGTCTCCAACATGCGTGTGGCGAATCCGGCGCGCGCCAGCCGCACACCGAGATCGCAATCCTCGGTGACGTTGTAGGCATCCCAGCCCATTAGGTCACGCAGAATATCGATCTTGAAGTGGTTCGAGGTGCCACCCAGCGGAATCACGGCGCCCATTGCGGACAAGCCCGGCAACTGCAAGTCAAACCAAGCCGAGTACTCTGCCGTGAACCAGCGTGTCAGTACGTTCTGGCGCGGATTGTAGTAGTTCAGGCGCGACTGCACGCAGGCCACATTCTTCGGCGACGCCTCAAAGGCCAGCACCGCCTTTTTAAGCTGATCCGGCTCCGGCATATCCTCGGCATCGTAGATCACCAGATAGTCACCCTTGGCCAGATAGAGGCCGATATTGCACGCCTTGGGCTTGGTGCGCGGGAAGGAGGGCGGGATTTTGGTCACACGAAAACCGGGCGGCATCGTCAAGGTGCGCGCGGCATCGAGCGTGAGGTCATCATCCTCCTCCAGCAGAAACTGCACGTCCTTTTTATCCGCCGGATAGTCCATCGCGATCAGCGCGTTCACCATCTGCTTGAGGGTCTCCGGCTCCTTGTACATCGGCACCAGAACCGAATAGGTCGGCCATTCGCGCGGCTCGGCGTGCGCAATCTCCTCCGGAGAGAAACGCATGATCGCCGACGGCGAAAGCGAGGCACGGATCACAGCAAACTTATACAGCGTGCTGATCACGTAAAAAAACGTACAGAGGCCAATCAGCACCTGCGCGGTCCGCAACGGCGCAAAGATAAGCGCCACGACGATAACCAGCGCGACAGCGACAATCGCCTGCTTCTGCTGACGCGTCATCGGCTGCGCGGCACTCCACTCCGGGCGGCGGCGCGCCAGTTCAAGCGGATCAATGTCCGCAATGTTCTTCATCGCCTCCCCCTTTTGTCGTCCATCACCGGTATCCATTGCTTACGGCCAACCCTCATTGACTCATTTAAGATTTGGCGCAAGTGTACCATGTTCGCGCCATTCTGACCAGACGGCAAAAGTCTCTGCGATTTTTCGGGAGGCATCCCTGCGCTCCTACCGCAATTGTGCGGCGCGGCGCGACGTTTCGGACCGCCGAAAACGAACCAGAGCAAACATGTATGGGACGGTCCGAGACGTCCCGCCCTACTGTTTTTCAGAATGAGCGCTTGACGAGTTGAGGGGGGCAGACTTACACTACTCGCAAACTGTATCAATCATTTGCTTTGCGAGGGTCCTATGAGCGTGAGCACGAAGTTTAGGTTGGGTGGGTTGATCGTTTCCATGGCTGGTATCGTCTGCGCGGAAGCACCGCCCGGATGGATGGATAGAGCATTCGGCGACTCGACGGCGGGCAGTTCGTCGTACTTCGAAAGCAACGGTGAATTGATGATCACCGTCAACGGGGAAGGTAACGACGTCTGGGCAAAATCCGATACCGGACGATACGTCTTTACGCCGCTTGCTGGCGATTGCGAGATCATGGCCACCATCCCGCCGATCCCGCAGGAGGAGTTGTTCGGCGAATGGGCGCGTCGAGGGTTAATGATGCGCGGCGCAACGTTGATCAACGCGCCCAACATCCTGTTCTGCCGCAACAAGGGCACAGCGGAAACCGGCACACGCGCCGAGGTCTCTGTGCGAAAAACACATGACAGCGACACCGTGAGATGGAACTCCTTCAATTATGCCCCCTTCGCCACGAATGAAATGGCGCGGCTGCGCTTGGTGCGCCAAGGCGACACCTATTCGGCCTGGGGCAGCACCAATGCGCCCGCGTATGACGAGTGGGTCCTTTTCGCCAGTCAGACCCAGCCGTTTTACGAGGCGATGAATGTCGGCGTCTTCGTCTCGCGCTGGACTCAGCAGACCGGCGGTCCTTCGCAACTGACCTGTGAATTCGGCAATGTGATCGTGCGCAATCTGGTGAATGCCGCGACCAATGCGACCGACGGCATCACCGCCCAATGGATTGCTGATCCCGCAATCACCAACGGTACGATCATCGGCTACACCGTGAGCCGTGCGGAGGGCCCCGCATGGAACTATACGGCGCTCGGCGAAACTGCAATCGGTGTCACAACGTATGACGACGCCACCGCCGCGCTCGGTACCGCCTACCGTTACCGGATTCACGCCCAAGTCGATGAAGGCACCGTGACCAACACGGTGCTGGTCGGCACCAGTATGCCCGCGCGGCGTCCGGTTGTGACGGATAATCCCTCGCCAGCCACGCTCAAGGGCGTCTATGCAGAGTACTACAAGCCGACCTCGCCCTTGACCTTGGCCTCCGCGCGCGTGGAGCCCAACATCTTTGACAGTTGGAACAATCTGGGCTATGCGGTCTATCCGCCCAACACGCCAAACGGACTCGGTGAACTTAACAATTTTAACTCGCTGTTCGCAGGTAACATCATCGTTGAAGAAACAGGCTGTTACGGCTTTGTCCAGAGAGCCGACGACATGTTTCACCTGACGCTGGACGGCGTCCAGTTGAGCGCGCAGATAGCCTGGCTGAACGGTCTGGACATTCACACCGCGCCGGTTTGGCTTGAGGCGGGGCGCAGCTACCCCATCCGCGTGGAGCACACGGAAGGCGGCGGAGGGGAGATCGCCCAACTTAAATGGTTCAAGGGCACATCCGACATTGTGCCGGTCCCCAACCTCCGTTTCGAGCCGTTCCCGTGGCCGTGGCAGCACCGCGACGTCGGCGACAGCCCGCGTTTCGGCAATGCGATCTACGACAGCGCCGCATATGCGTTCACGGTCACTTCGGGCGGGCTGGGCATCGACCCCCTCACCGGCCGCGATGACGCGCACTTCGTCTGGCAGTCGGCCGCCGCCGACTTTGACGTGATCGCGCGCGTCACCGCCCTCACGGGTCCCGCGCAGCCGGGCATGAGCGCGGGCCTCGCGATCCGCACCGCCGCCACGGCCGACGACGCGGCCGGACTCGCCCTTGTCGTCCAGGCGACCGGCGCCGGCGGCGGCGAACGCGCGCTGGGACTCGCCTACCGCGCCGCAGCAGGCAGCGCGCCCGCCACCGAGGCGTTCGCACTGCCCGAATTCCCCGTGGAGTTGCGGTTGGCGCGTCGCGGCACCAACGTGACCGCCTACTACCGCACGGTCACATCAGGCGGATGGGTCGGCGTGACCAACATCGGCACGTCGTTCACGGGAGCCCTCTACGCGGGCATGACCGCCTTCTCCGGCGACCGGGCGCATACCGCGACCGGCGTGTTCGACACCGTGACCTTCGCCTATCCCCAAAGCAGCGCCTTTGACGTGACTGTCGCCAACCACGCCGCGACGGTCTCCACCTCCAGTAAGCCCCCCATGCAGGTCCGGCAGGAGAATGACGCGTTGCCCAACGCGGCCTATTACTGGTCTGATGCCCTGAGCGGCGGCGTGGGCAGCTATACCCTCTCGCGCTCAGACCGTCCCGACGAGGGGTTCACGCAGATCGCCTCTCTGACGTCGCCCGACTACACGCACACCGACCCCCTTTCCGTGACCAACACGCTGGTCTTCTACAAGCTGGAAACCGCGTATGACCTCGGGGCGCTCGCCGGCGGCGGTTCCAACAGCCTGTTTGCCGTCAGCGCGCCCTACGGCATCAGCGACGGCTCGGTGACCGGCAGTGGCACCGGACTTTTCGCAGCCTTCCACCGCGCCCCGGTCACCGACGCCTACGCGACCAACCTGCCTGCCCACACGATGGTGCGCAATTTGAACACGTGGGAAAAGGGCACCTCGACGCCGATCGTATCGGCCGCCGAATCGGACGACGGCATCCAGATCGGCCCCGACAACTTTCAGAGCACCTGGGCCGGCTGGGTCGAGCCGCAGTACACCGGTTACCATTGGTTCCGCACGCAGACCGATGACGCCATCGCCGTCTGGGTCGACGGCAAGCGGGTCATCTACTACTGGGGATACACCTCTACCGCACAGACCTCGGCCCCTGTTTGGCTGGAAGCCGGACAGCGCGTGCCGATTCACGTGTACTTCCAGCAAGGCACAGGCGGCGGCTACTTCCGCATGTGGTGGAAACACGGCTACGGGCTGGACGGACAGTTCATCACCATCCCGGCCGCACAGCTCTATCCGCTTGCCGCGGACGGCACACCGCTCGCCGTGGCACCGGAAGGTCCGGCTACCTTCGGACCGTGGCGCAACATCGATATCAACACCGCCAGGCCCGGCCACGCCGTGATGAGCGGCACGCCTGAGGCTTTTTCCTGTACCCTCACCGGGGCAGGCAACGATCTTTGGGGATCGTCCGACGGCCTGCATTTCGTTTATCAGGAGACCTCGGAGAATTTTGAGATCGAGGCCACCTTCAACTCGCTCCTACCCTCGGACAACTGGGCCAAGGTCGGCCTGATGGTCCGCGACGGCACGGCGGCCAACGCCCGCAACATGTGCGTCGTCGTAAGTTCTGCCAATGGCTACCGCATCCAAGTGCGCAATGCCACCGGCGGTGAAACCGTCAGCGCGGTACCTGGTGGCGTCCCTGGCGCTGCAACGGCAACGACACCGGTCACCTTCAAACTGGTGAAAAAACGTGGCAAGATCGAGACCTACGTCAACGGTGTGCATACGCCCTACGGCGGCACAGACATCGACGTGTCCGGTTGGAGTCCCAACCTCTGCGTCGGGCTGGCTCTCACCTCCCACAACAACACGCGTTTGGGCTTTACGCTCGCCACCGACGTCTCCTTCAAAATCGTTCACAAATCGGGCTCCGTGATGATGTTGAGGTAGAGGCTCACATGACTAGCGGACGAAAAGAGTGTTTCTGGGCTAATGGAGAAAAAGATCATATTGCAACCCTTACCCAGGAGTACGAAAAAACTTTGCTCGAATTAAGAGCGAAGAAAAAGTGTGCGAAGGATGCGGCCTCCCGAGCTTTGATTGCACAACAAATGAAAGAGGTGAAACACGAGTTTCGCACGGCCATGCTTTCTGCCAAACGGTCATTGTGGTAGAGTGACTCGGTTTTGGACACACTGGTGGTAGATCGGAAGAAAAAACTCTCAACTCTCAACGCTCAACTTTCAAACTAATGCGGGCGGAGCCCGCAACTCAATTTAAGATGCTCGCAAGTCTGGTAAATGATTTGGAGTGCGGCGGCAAGCGGTATTCCGCGCGACGCCGCTTTAGCGTGGACGGGCCGGAAAGCGGTGCCGCGACCCGCGACTTGCGGCTAGCCTCCAAAAGACACCCCAAAAAACCTTTGTGCCCTTTGTGCCCCGTGAGAGAAAACCCCGAACAGCGCTTCACACAGGCAGACGGAGCGTGAAGACGGTGCCTTTGCCCGGCTCGCTCGTCACCGTGACCGTTCCGCCATGGAGCTGCGCAATGTGCTTAACGATCGCCAGACCAAGCCCGGTCCCCCCTTGTTCACGGCTGCGCCCCTTGTCCACGCGGTAGAAGCGTTCGAAGAGCCGCCCGATGTGCTGTGGCTCGATACCTTGGCCATGGTCACGCACGGTGATGCGTACCGTCGGGCCCTCCTGCGCCGCCTCGATCTCAACGCGGTTGACCCCGCCGTTGACACCGTACTTGATCGCGTTGTCGATCAGGTTCACCAGCGCCTGCTCGACAAGCCCCGCATGCACGCGCACCTTCAGTTCCGGCTCGCACGTCACCGCCAGCGTCACGTTCCGCTCATCCGCCAGCGTCTGCCGTAGCTCAACCGCATGCTGGACAATCTCGCTGATCGACGTCTCCTGCTGGTCGAGTGACTGCCCAGCGCGTTCGTCCAGTCGGGAAAGCTCCAGCAGGTCACGGATGATCGACTCCAGATGATTAGACTGGCGCATGATGATCTGCACAAAACGCTCAGCTTTTTCCGGATCGTCCAATGCGCCGTCCAGCAACGCCTCGGCAAACCCTTTGATCGAGGTAACGGGCGTCCGTAATTCATGCGAGACGTTCGCGACAAAATCTTGGCGTACGGTTTCGAGATGGCGCAGCAGGGTGACATCGCTCAGCACCAGCAGTGTGCCGACCCGTCGGCCGTCGGCGTCATTCAGCGCGGTGGCGCGCATGTTCAGCCGCCGTTCACCACCTGCGCCGTTCGCCACAGTCAACTCACGTTCAACCGGCCCCTCGCTCTGTTCGCTGTCATCAATTAACGAGAGCAACACCGGCTCGCGAAGCACGTCGCTGATCAGCGTGCCTGCCGCCGCAACATGTTTCAGTCCCAACAGGCATCGTGCTGATTCATTCATGTCGAGCACCGTGTGGTCTGGATCAATTGCAATCACGCCGTGTGTCATGTTCGCAAGGATAAGCGTGCGCAACGACCGCTCATTGTTCAGCGCGTTGATATGCTTCTGCAAGCGGTCGGCCGTTCGATTGATGGCGCGCACCAAATCAGCCAAATGCGGCACAGAAGGCGTCGGCAACCGATAATCCAACTCGCCGCGGCCGATCCGTATCAGACCGCGCCGCAAACCCGCCACCGGCCTGATGACACGCCGTGCCGAACCGTAACTCAAAATCAATGCGGTTGCCAGCACCACAGCCACCATCCCCCCCATCACGCGTCGAGCGGCCCGTGTTTCATGCGTGATGATCTGAGCCGGCACTGCCACACGGATCACGGCGCGCAGTGTGCCCTGTTCCGGGATGCGCAACGCTAGATAGAGCATCGACTGCCCCAAGCTGTAACTGTAACGCTGGCTCGTGCCGCGCCCCTTTGCAATTGCTTCGGCCACCTCGGGACGGTCACTGTGCGACTCCATCCGGCTCGCCTTGGTCTCGGTATCGCCGATCACCCGCCCATCCGGCAGGATCAGCGTGAAGCGATGCGCGTCGGTTGCGCCTAGCCGTTCAAAAAAGTGCTCGGCTGCCGCACCGACCTCGGCTGGATCGCCATCCGGCAACAGGGCTGCCGCAAGACGCGCCTGCACTTCCAATTCACGTAGCCACTGCCGACGGTAGGTCGTCCGGCCCGACTGCCACATATAGAAGGTCACAAAGCCCACCGATGCAATCAGCAGGAGAATATGCGCACCGAAAAACTGCCAGAACAGTGTTCTTCTGATCACAGATCACCCTGCCTTCATTCGGTATCCCACACCGCGCACGGTCTCGATCCACTCACCGTAGTCGCCGAGTTTGCGGCGCAAGCCCACGATCAGCACATCCACCGAGCGATCAGTCACCGGATAGTCCTGCCCGTGAATCGCATCCACGATCTGATAACGCGAAAAGACAACACCCGGACGCCTTGCGAAAAGCTCCAGTACCTTAAACTCACTCAATGTCAACGTCAACGGCTGCCCGTCCACATGGACCGTGTGATGCAGCCGGTCGATCTCGAACGGCCCTTGCGTCAGCGTCTCTTTTTCGTCTTCTGGCTCAACGGCGGAACGCCGCAATACCGCCTTGATCCGAGCCGTCAGGATGCGTGCGCTGAAAGGCTTGGTCACATAATCGTCAGCGCCCACCTCAAGGCCGGCCACAATGTCCGCATCCTCGTCACGCGCGGTCACCATGATCACCGGAATTCGCTCAGTACGTTCATCAGTGCGCAACGCCCGGCAGAAGGCGTAGCCATCCGTCCCGGGCAGCATCAGATCCAGCAGGATCAGATCAGGCAGTGTCCGCCGCCTTAGCACACTCTGCGCACTTTCGGCGGAGTCGCACACTTCAACCGCGTAGCCCTCACGTTTCAAAGTGTAGCTCAGCAACTCGCGGATGTCTGCATCATCCTCAATAAGCAACACGTTCTCATTGGCCATCGTCGTCCTCCTGCTGATCCGGTACCGTTTCTGCCCCGGTCTTACCGATCCACTGCCGACGCTGATGGCGGATGATCGTACCATCCACCATGTAGGCGATATCCTCTGCGATATTGGTCGCATGGTCGCCGATCCGCTCCAGATCGCGTGCCACACCGTAGGCCAGGATCAACGCCTCGGCCACAGCACCGGTGTTGGTGATCGCGGCCCGTGTGATCACGTCGTCAATGACCTCCGCATTGAGCCGGTCGACCTCGTCGTCGCGCATGATCACAGCCTTGGCCTGCGCCACATCCAGTTCCATCAAGGCGTCCAGACTCGACGACAGCATCTCCCGCACAATGCTCCCCATCTGCATCAGGCGCGGTTGCAGGGGGGTCACCGGAAAGGCCGCAAGCCGCAGTCCGCGGTCAGCGATGTTAACAACAATATCGCCGATCCGCTCTAGGTCGTTGTTGATTTTGAGCACCGCCACCACGAAACGTAGATCACGGGCGACCGGCTGGTGTAGCGCCAGAATCTTGAGGCACTCCTCTTCGATCAGCACCTCCCAATCGTCGATTTCCGAATCCCGCGCCATCCAGCTTTTCAGTGCGTCCGTATCACGCTGCTCGGTTGCCGACAGCACTTCTGCAAGACGTCGCTCCACCTCTCCCGCCAGACGCAGGATCGAGGTCTTGATCGCTCGGCTCTCACGTACAAAAATCATATTCATCCTTGAACCCTCACCACGTTCATCAGCCGAAACGGCCGGTAATGTAGTCCTCGGTCCGCTGCTCGCGCGGACGAGTGAACAGCGTCTTTGTGTCGTCGAATTCTATCAGGTCGCCCTCGTAAAAGAAAGCGGTTTTATCCGACACACGCGCCGCCTGCTGCATGTTGTGCGTAACGATCGCAATCGTGTAGCGGCCGCGCAACTGCACGATCAACTCTTCAATGCGGGCCGTGGCCTTGGGATCAAGCGCCGACGTCGGCTCGTCCATCAGCAGAATCTCGGGGTTTACCGCCAATGCGCGCGCCAGACAGAGCCGCTGCGCCTGACCGCCGGAAAGACCCAGCGCATTCGTATGCAGGCGATCCTTCACCTCGTCCCACAGCGCGGCACTCACCAGACTCTCCTCAACGATCGTATCCAATTCGCTTCGCGCACAGCGGGCGTGTAGGCGCGGGCCGTATGCCACGTTGTCATAGATGCTTTTGGGGAACGGATTGGGCTTTTGAAACACCATGCCCACCCTGCGGCGCAGCACCGCAGCATCCACCTCGGGACCGTACACATTCTCGCCATCAAACAGTAACTCACCTGCGGCGTGGCAACCGGGGATCAAGTCGTTCATCCGGTTGATCGCGCGAAGGAAAGTGCTTTTGCCACAACCGCTCGGGCCGATGATCGCGGTCACCAGCCCGCGCGGAATGGCCAAATCGACCTTACAGACCGCCTCTTGCTCGCCGTAAAAGACCGAAAAGCCGCGTGCCTCCACATGCACGCCTTCATCCTTTGCTTCCTCTTTCATGTCAGATCCTTTACCCCTTCAACTGCCGTGCGACACGTGCCCGCAACAGGATGGCCGCCAGATTCAAAGCCAACACGATCAACACCAGCGTCGCGGCCATGCCGAACTGCACATGACGCAACTCTTCAACCGCCTCATGCTCCGTACACAGATTATACAGATTCCAGGAAAGCGCCGGAGTGGGTTGGGTCAACACCTCGGACGGCTTGACCAACTGGCCGACTGAAACCGCAGCCGTGAAGATAATCGGCGCGGTCTCGCCGGCCGCACGCCCCATACTGATCACAATGCCGGTCAGAATGCCCGGCAGCGCCGCCGGCAGGATCACCGTCGCCACAGTACGGAAGCGCCCCGCGCCCAGCGCCATCGCTCCCTCCTTGTAAGCGCGCGGCACGGCGGCGATCGCCTCCTCCGATGCTCGAATCACAGTCGGCAGGACCAACAGCGCCAGCGTCAACGCACCGGCGAGCACGCTTTTGCCAGGCGACACGCGCAGCGTGTTGATGAAAAAGGCAAGCCCGAACAGGCCGAACACCACGCTCGGCACTCCGGCCAGCGTGTTGACGCAGGAACGCAGGAAGGCAATGACCGGCCCTTCCTTGGCGTATTCTTGGAAATAGATCGCCGCGACAATCCCGAGCGGCACCGCGACAAGCATCGCGCCCAAAGAGAGATAGAGCGTACCCACCACCTCAGGCCCGATTCCGCCGAAAAAGTGGGCGTCGATCGAGTGGTCGGTCAAGAAACGCGGATACACGGTAAGGCGCGGGCGCATCATCGCCTCCAGATCACGTTCAATGCTGGTGAACACCGGCGCCAGCGCAGTACCCTCAAACTGTGTGGCGCGCGGCACCAGTACGCGCCGACTGCCGGCATCGTTGTATTCCCACGTCTCCTCAAATAGAACGGCGTTTGCTTTTTTGCGAGCTTCTTGCCAGCGGGTCTGCCCATACATGCGGCGCGTCAGCGCGGGCAGTTGAGCACCGGGCTCAGGGCCCAGCAGAACGGCCACATCCTCGCGCACGCCACGGAACGCAGGACGCAACTCCCTGCGGCGCGAGGCCGGCATAGCATCCAGTTCCTGCTCGAACGCCGCAAACGCCTTGTAAATCGGCTCGCGCGCGCGCCACACGTCCGCCGCCTCCGCACGCAACCGGTCAGGGTCACCCCGCCCGAACTCACCCAGCATCATGCGCCGGTGCTCCATCGTGCCCCGAAACACGTACGCGCCCACCCCTTTGGTAAAGACCGGAACCAACACCCACAACAGGAAAAGCGCCATGACGCCAACCGCCAGATAGCCACAGGCGGTCAACGCACGATCCATCAGCTTTCGCAGCTTCAACCGCATCTGCTCAGCCTCCCCTCAATTTTTTACGCTGCCGCGCCACGACCCACTCGCCGGCCAGATTACAGGCGAAGCTCATCAGCAACAGACAGAGCCCCATCGCAAAAAGTACATGATAATGGGTCGATCCGGTCATCTGATCCGCCTCGCCCATATCGCCGGCGATGGTCGCCGTCAAGGTTCGCACCGGCAGCAGCAGGTTGTACCAAGGCTTCGGAATCTGAGCCGCATTGCCCGAGGCCATCCACACCACCATCGTCTCGCCCATCACACGCATAATGCCCAGCAACACCGCCGAGAAGAGTCCGCTTATCGAAGCTGGAATGACCACCTTGAAGAGCGTCTCCGCGCGGGTCGCGCCAAGCGCGTAACTGCCTTCACGCAACTCGCGCCCCGCCGCCTGAAGCGCATCCTCCGACACACTCACAATCGTCGGCAACGCCATGACGCCCAGAATGAGCGAGGCCGTGAGCGCGTTGACGCCGCTATCGATCTGAATATCACCCGGCAGCCAGCGCCCGGCGTCCTGCACCAGCGGCGCGACTACCGTCAGCGCGAAGAACCCGTAAACCACCGATGGTATCGCCGCCAGCATCTCAATCACCGGTTTCAAAAGCTGGCGCAACCCGAACGGCAGGATATCGCTCATGCACAGCGCAGCGAAGAGCCCGATCGGCACCGCCAGCACTACCGCCGCCGCAGTCACCAAAAAGGTGCCCACGAATATCGCGGCCGCACCGAACTGCGGCGGCTGGTGCGACGGGTACCACTCTGTCGAGAGGAAAAACTCGCGCATGCCGACCTGCGTGAAAAACGGCAGGGCGTCGCGCGCAATGAAAAAGATGATCGCCAGCACGGACAACGCCGCCACCGAGGTGACGGCGAACAAGACACCCCGCCCGGCCATCTCGGCCAGGCGGCGGCGCGCCCGTGCTGCGGGCGAAAGCAACATAG
>Ga0209718_1002454_pt1 | contig 18220 bp, 13 predicted proteins | sample AD_JPNAS1_MetaG_FD_184420 | JGI IMG/M metagenome (GOLD analysis project Ga0209718, IMG submission 184420) | Active sludge microbial communities of municipal wastewater-treating anaerobic digesters from Japan - AD_JPNAS1_MetaG (SPAdes) (version 2) | ecosystem: Engineered > Bioreactor > Anaerobic... | reverse complement strand
TGCCCTGTTCTTTGCCGCCATACAGACGGGCGCCATGGGCATGGAGCTGGAGACGGCGGTTCCCAGCGAGTTCGCGTTGGTTTTGCAGGCCATCATAGTGCTGTTTGTGGTTGCTAGCAGAGAATCGACCCGACTTCTCATCAACAGGTTGGCGGCGAACCTCAGGGCGCGGGCCGCGGTCGCCGGCGCAGCGCAGGGTATCGGCAATGGGGAGGGGGGTGGACGCGATGCATCTGGTCATTGAGATGTTGCGATCGAGTGTGCTCGCCGCCACGCCGGTGCTTCTTGCGGGGCTCGGGGGCACGTACACGTATTACGCCAATGTGTTTAACATAGCCATGGAAGGGATGATGCTGATCGGCGCGTTCACCGCAGTGGCCGGCAGTTATCTTGCGGGTTCGTGGGTCGTCGGCGTGCTTGCCGGTATGGCGGGAGGTCTGGCGGCCGCTCTGGTGTTCGCGGTATTCGCCGTGTACCTCAGAACCGACGAATTCGTCACCGGCACAGCCATCAACATGCTGGCCCTGGGCGGCACGACCTACGCGCTGAGGCAGATGTTCCGCGTGAAGGGCGCGTTCATGTCGCCCCGGATTCAGGCCATCCCACGCATTCGTATTCCGCTTATCGGCGGGCTGCCCGGCATCGGGCCGATACTGAGCGGGCATCCATTTCTCGTCTACGTGACGCTGGCGCTGGCTATCCTGATTGAGTGGCACATATTCCGCACACGCTACGGCCTGCGTCTTAGAGCGGCCGGCGAGGATCCGAGGGCAGTGGACTCGGTGGGCGTCAGTTCGGACCGGATACGGGCCCAGGCGATACTGATCTCGGGCGCGCTATGCGGGCTGGCCGGTGTCTATCTGTCGCTGGGTTATGTGACGCTGTTTGCGGAGAACATGTCGAACGGTCGCGGCTGGATCGCGCTGGCAGTGATCATACTCACGCGCGGTCGCCCGCTTGGGCTGCTCACCATGTCGCTGGTGTTCGGATTCTTTGACGGCCTGGGCCTCAGCCTTCAGAGCACCAAAATACCACCGCAATTCACCCAGATGGTGCCGTACATCGCGACTATAGCCGCTCTTTACCTGTATTCCAGGGAGAAGAGACAGGCGCCGTCTGGGCCGAACGGGCCCACGGTGTCGTCCGGGCAGGCCGGACAGCAGGCCGAGCAGCAGGCCGGCCAGATCGGGTAAGGCCGGAACGATTGGCGGTCGGTTGTCGTTAGGTAATAAACGTGTTAATCTATAGCCGTCCAACAGGCGTTTTGAGACTGTCCAAAGGGAATGAGAGGGGGCGCATGTCATGAAGAGGACTGGGCTTGTGGTGGTCATCGTACTGCTGGCGCTGGTTGTCCTGTTTGCCTCCGGCTTTGTGAGGATATCCAACTCCATAGTCCGGGCAGAGGAAGATGTCAACGTCCAGTGGTCTGAGGTCCAGAATCAGCTTCAGCGTCGTTATGATTTGATTCCGAATCTTGTGGAAACGGTCAAGGGCTATGCCGCCCATGAGGAAGAGGTTTTCACCGCTATAGCCGAGGCCCGGGCGAAACTGGGCGGGGCCAGAACGGTTGATGAGACGGCCCAGGCCGTGAACCAGCTGGAAGGCGCACTATCGCGCTTGCTGGTGGTAATTGAGAACTACCCTGAACTCAAGGCGGATGTGCACTTTTCGGAGCTCATGTATGAGCTGTCTGGTACCGAGAATCGGATAGCCGTCGCCAGAATGCGATACAATGAGTCCGTCCAGTCGTACAACGTGTATATCAGGGTCTTTCCAAACTCGATAATAGCAGGCATGAAGGGCGTTTCGCCCAAGCAGATGTTCGAGGCAGCCGAGGGCGCGGAAAAAGCGCCTGAGGTGAAGTTCTAGTAAAGCGGAGGGCACACACGTGAATCACGTAAATCGCAGACGTCTCCCGGTTTGGCTCTTCGCGATTGCCGTGGCGTTCTTGCTGGCCATGGGCGCTCTGGCCCATCCGGCAAGCGCGAAGACGGCGCTTCCCGCAAGGCCCGAACCCGCGCGCTTGATGACCGATCTCGCGGGCATGCTGGGGCGTTCGGCCGTTGACGACATCGAGAGCCAGCTGGTCTTGCTCTGGCAAGATACGGGCGTTCAGTTTGCAGTGGTCACAGTGCCTGACCTTGGCGGCGATACCATCGACAACTACTCTGTGCGGCTGTTCGAGGCGTGGGGTATCGGCGAGGCAGGCAAGGACAACGGCCTGCTGCTTCTGATCGCTTCCAAGGAGAGAGAAATGAAGTTCGAGACCGGTTACGGCCTCGAAGGCGAGCTGCCCGATTCTTTTCTCGGGAAAGTGATCGACCAGGCCCTTACTCCCAAGTTCAGGGAGGGCAATCCTGCGGCAGGCATCAAGGCTTCCATAACCATGATCTCCGACCGCCTCCAGGGCCGTGCCGGGGAGGGGCCGGGCGCCGATAAGTCCTCAGAGCCAGTCGGCGAAATCGCAGCTGCGATCGTCTTTCTGATCATTGTCATGGTCATCATAGCGATTTCCAGTCGCCGTCGCGGCCCGCGCGGAAAAGGGCCGGGCAGCGGCAGCGGAGGCGGAGGCAGCACGTGGCGTACCCCAATGACCTTGCCCAAGTCTACAGGAGGCTGGGGAGGTCACTCCGGAGGCCGATCTGGCGGCAGTTCGTCCGGAGGCTTTGGGGGCTTCGGCGGCGGGCACTCCGGCGGCGGAGGCGCGAAGGGCGGATGGTAGCTTCCCCCACATGTGCCTAGAGCAATCGGCGCGAGAAGATGCCTGCGAGGCCGGCATCCCTGACCCGCTGAGAGATGCGGCGGAGATCGGTCGTGTACAATCCTGTGTCGTACATCCGGTTGTAGTATACGCCGCCGGCAAAGGTGTACTTGCTGAGCAACCCCGAGGGCGAGCCCAGCGACCGCTCGATACAGGCGAGTAGGTCGCCGCAGGCCAGCGATGAGGGTAGAATCAGAGGCTCCTTGCCGACGGCTTCTCGTACTGAGTTGTGCCCAGCCAGCGTGCCGGTGCATATAGCCTCGGTATGCCCTACCATGAGGCCTGCCTTTTCGCCTGCGCAGAACAGGTTTTCCACTCCTGTCACCTTCATCGATAGATCATGCGGGGTAATCACCGTGAACCTGATGGAATTGCCCTTACCTCCTGCATAGGGGTCTTGGTAGAGTGCCGATTCGAAGCCGGGGATGGCACGCAGTCGATCTATGGGGAAGAACGGCGCCATCAGTTTGGCGTGACCCGTATCGAGCAGGACTATGTTGTCGTAGAATTCGGGCAATGAGTACTGCTGGCACGCCTTGGGCGCAGATCTATCGTCGCGCGGTACGTATCGGGGTATCGGAATCACCAGTGCACCGCACTCTTCCAGGTTGCGTGCGAGCCATGGGGCCAGCGATTTCTTCTGCAGTTCGCAAGAACCGCTCATGGCTTCGAACAGGCTGCCCGAAACTTCCCTGGCTCCGGCCTTTCCCGCGATACTGGTACGTGGGCCGAAGGCAGGGCATCGCAACACGCACATGGCACATCCGCCGCTTACGCGGGCGCAGTTGCCCTGCGGCCCTGCGGTGCCCGTGGCGTCGATGAAGCAGTGGGCGGGAACTCTCTGCCCATCTGAAAGCACAAGTCGGCTGATGCGATCGCCGTCCTTTTGCACGTCAACTGCGCGCGATTCCAACATCAAGTGGACTCCGAGTTCCACGAGAGCCCTGCGCACTGCAGCTTCCACCCTGTTGACGTCGTACAGGCTCGCGTGAAGATGGCCGGGGAAGTCCACTCGCCGGTGGATGGTTACCTGATCGATCACTTCGAACAGGTAGCCGGCGCCCATCGCCGCAAGCTCCCGGGCGGCCGTGAACCGGCCGTTGTTATCCATTATCCCTCCGACGAGGCCCGTTCCAAGCAGGAGATTGTTTCTCTCCAGAAGCACGACGTCCGCCCCGGCCTGCGCCGCGGCCACGGCCGCGGCGCACCCCGCCCACCCGCCGCCGACAACTACAACTACGGTGTTCATCTGCCCGGCCTATGCTCCTCATCGAGCGATCGGACTTTGCGTTCGCCCTTTCCGAACTCGTCTTCGATAATCCTTGGTATGACCCGGGCCAGAATGCGCCCCGCAGTCAGCGGAGCGACCTTTCCAGGCAGCCCCGGCGCCAGCTCGGCGTGGATCCCGCGCTCAGCCGCCGCAATGAAGTCGACGCCGCCGGGCGCAGAGGCCAGATCGATTATGACTGCCGTGCGCTTCAGCAGGTACACGAGGCTGCGATCGAGCACCAGCGACGGCACTGTGTTGAACACGATGTCCATCTGCGGGAGGCAGTGGGCCAGGTCGGCGAAGTCCACTGGCGCGATCCCCATTTCGAATAGCCTCGCTCTACCCGGGGCCTTGCGAGCGGCGCCCCACACGTGCGCGCCAAGCGCTTGAAGCATCCTTGCAAGTGTCAAGCCCGTTCGCCCCGGCCCCAGCACCAGGCAGTTGCTGTTGTGTATGGTGAACGGCGTGGCCTGCATCGCCATGAGTATGGCGCCTTCCGCCGACGGGATCGAGTTGAGGATGGCCAACTCGTCGTCTTCGCCTGTATCCACGAGCCTAACGCCCAAAGCGGCGCAGTCCGCCGCGAGGCAGGGCCTGACAACGCCGCTCAGCACTATGGCCGCCGGATCGGCCGCGGCCAGGAGTTCTCGAGTGATGCTCACAGGTTTGGAAGTGATCTTGACGTTCCCGCTCGAATCGGTGCCCGAGAGCGGTAGGATGACGGCGTTCGCGCCGGAGCACGCATCGCGCGCGCTCGGAGCGACCGCCGCCTCACTGCGCAGACCATCTGTAGGCGTTCCGAAACAAGACACACGTGCCCCCGAATCGATCAGCCCGGATATCAGTTCCGCTTCGCGGCGGTCGCCGCCCAAGACGCAAATGGAGAGCCCGCTCAAGTCGGCCACGCGGTCCGCCTCCTTCATACTCACTCAAGGTAAGTGTATGACGGAGGCGCGGCGCTCAGTCGATCAGCGCGGCGAGTTCGCGCCGGGCTTCCTCCAGTATCTTCTCTGCGTCCGGCCTGGTCAGCCCTTCAGCGTAGATAGTGAACGATGGGTGCCTTGCATCGGGCAGCACCATGTACCATCCATCGCCCACCGTCTTCCTGTAGCCGTCAAATGTGTCCACTCCGGGCTGGTCCAACTTGCCCAGGAGCTCGCGCATGGCTTGGCCCTTGAGCTCCCAGGGGCACGGCATAGTGTCGCGAAGCAGGTGGTGCTCCGGCGCCAGCTGCACGAGCTGCGACAGCGGCGCTGAGTCGGCCGACACCCATTCCACCAGTTTGGCGGCGGCGAATATCGCGTCCATGCCGTTATGCAGCTCGGGGAAGACGAACCCGCCGGCAAGGTCGGAGGCCATCCCCGACTTGCTCGTGCGAGCGAGGTCCGAAAGCTCGCGCGCGTGCGATTTGGCCCGATACACGGTGGCCCCATTGCTCGTTAAGGCCTCGATAAGCACAGTTGGGGTGTAGCTGGGCGCAGTTACGCCGCGGGACGACTTCGAACGTACGCTGAAAAGCGCCATCATGTACGCGAGCTCCATATCGGTGAGTACTCGTCCCGAGTCGTCGGCCACCCACATCCGGGCTCCCTGCGGATCGATGAGGATTCCCATGTTGGCCCCTATGGTCTTGACTATCAAGGCCAGGTCTTCGCGGGCACGCTCCGACTCGCGGCTTGTTTTGGGCATCTTCGTCTCCTGTTCGATGGCATTGAGCGAGGTCACCTCTGCGCCCATCTTGGCAAGCAGCGGGGGCAGCACGCTGCCGGTGAAGCCATGTCCGCAGTCAACCACCAGCCTGATGCGGTTGGATTTGGTGGCCTCCACGTTGATGTGCGAGAGGCAATCATCGGTGTAAATGTCCACCGCACGCGGGTGGTAGCTGATGCTGCCCACCTCGCGAGCGCTGGTGCGCCGAGGGTCTTCGCGGGCGAGCAAGGTCTCGATCTTGCGCTCATCGCCTCGCGACAGTGCAAGTCCATCGCAGTCGAACACCTTTATGTCTACCATTTCGAAATTGCCTTCGGAGGTCTGAGTATGCACGGCATAGGCATAGCCGTTGCGACATGCCATGTACGAAAGCAGCGGCACGGGCTGCCCCTGCAGGTCGCACACGGATACCCCGGCGCTGGACAGCCCGGCAACGAGCGCTCTTTTCATCATTCGCGCCGTACGGCTGGGGTCGCGGCTCACAATCACGCTGGCTCCCTTCTTCATCGCGCTGCCGATTGCGCTGCCCAGACGCACTGCGAACTCCGGCGTAAACTCGAAGTTGACCAGGCCGGATATGGCGCCGGCATGGAATAGCTCTCGCTGCAGGCGCTGCCCCCACACTACGCTTGAGGAGAGCACAACGCTTTCGTCGATGATCTTGCCCGGCCAGACTCGCACTCCGGGCTTGACCGTAACTGCTGTGTTCAGAATGGAATCATCGGATACAACGGCTCCTTCGCTCACTCGCACGCTCTCTTTGAGCACCACGTTCTTGCAGATGATGGAGCCCGACACTACTGAGCCTTCGCCTATGTAGGAGTTGCTGAAGACAGTGGACCTTACGACGAAGGAGTTCGCCGCGACAATGACGTTGTCGCCCACCACGCAGTACTCGCGCAGGCGGGCGCCTGGGGCGATCTCGCAGTTCTCCCCCAGCACCATGGGGCCCTTTAGGTCGGCACGCGAACTGATCTTCGCCGACTTGGCCACCCATACGCCTGGCATCACCTGTTCGCCGGGTATGCTCAATCGGACCTTTCCTGAAAGCGCGTCCACCTGAGCTCGGATGTACATCTCGATATTGCCCACATCACACCAGTATCCGTCGGCCACGTAACCGAACAATGGCTGCCTCTCCCGTAGCAGCAGGGGAAAAAGGTCGCGCGAGAAATCGAAGTCCTGCCCAGGCGGTATGAACTCGAGGACTTCGGGCTCAAGGATGTAGATTCCGGTGTTGATTGTGTCGGAGAACACCTCCGACCAGCCCGGTTTCTCTAGGAAACGCTGAATGCGACCGCTCTTGTCGGTGATGACCACACCGTACTCCAGGGGATTATCTATCTTGGTGAGCAGAATAGTGGCGATGGATCCCCGCTTTCGGTGGAATTCCAGCGCCTGAGTGAGGTCGAAATCGGTCAAGAGGTCTCCTGAGATCACTATGAATGTCTCGTCGAAATGCTGTTCTAGGTTCTTCACTCCGCCGGCTGTGCCGGGCAGTTTCTCCTCCACCTTGAACTTGACGGAAAGCCCCTGAGCTGAGCCGTCGCCGAAGTAAGACTCAATCTGGTCGGCCAGGTAGTACAGGTTCGAGTACACGTCGCGTACCCCGTGCGCCTTGAGCAGAAGAAGTATGTGCTCCATGATGGGCCGGTTGGCTATGGATATCATAGGCTTGGGCCGCGTAGCGGTGATCGGTCGAAGGCGGGTTCCCTCTCCCGCCCCGAGGAGCATGGCTTTCATGGCTCTAGACCTCCCTTGCTCTGCCCTGCTGTTTGTGCATTTCGACGGGGGCGCGCGGTTGTCCTTCGCCGGAAGGCGCTCAGAGGCCTGAGGCCCCGGGGAATCGTGACCCGACCACGCGGATGCAGGGATATTCCTTGCCTGCGTAGAAGACACATGGGTCAGTCCGTGACCTGGGTGCAGGGGAGGCCGCTTTGATGCAGGACGTGCAGAGTCGTCCGGACTCCAGAGGTATCGACATACAGAAGGTCGGCGTGAAAAACGTACATCTTCCGTTGCAGATTGCCACTAAGGCGGGTGGTTGGCAATCCGTGCTGGGGAACGCCTCGCTCTCGGTCGAGCTTCCCATGCAGTTCAAGGGCACTCACATGAGCAGGTTCATAGAAGTGCTGCTTTCGTGGGGCCAGAAGCCGATATCGAATGTGTCGATAACGTCTATACTGAAAGAGACGTGCGAGGCACTATCGGCCACTAAGGCGCACATCTCGATACGGTTCAAGTATTTCGTGCCCAAGTGTGCGCCGGTGAGCGGCAGGGAGAGCGTTCTCGATTACAACTGCGAGTTCAGCGGGGCGGTCGATGGCGCCCGCCACACGTTCGTTATGGGCGTGGAAGTGCCGGTCACCTCGTGCTGCCCGTGCAGCAAGGAGATATCGTCTTTTGGGGCCCACAACCAACGTACGATGATCCGGGCGCGCGTTCGGTTCAGCGCCGCAGGGTTCCTGTGGCTTGAAGACCTCATAGAGCTTCTGGAGGCCCAGGGTAGCTGCGAGATATATCCGCTGCTCAAGCGGGAGGACGAGAAGTTCGTCACCGAAGCGGCCTACGCCAACCCCAAGTTTGTCGAGGACATATTGCGAGATGTGGTCATATCGCTCAGGGCCGAACCGCGTGTGCGTTGGTTTGAAGTAGAGTGCGAGAGCCATGAGTCGATCCACAACCATTCGGCCTTCGCCTGCCACATTGAAGAGAAGAGGACGGTGTAGTCGCCGGTGCCGGTGCTGGAAGTAGGTTCAGTCACTAAGTACTACGGGTCTGACATGGTGCTTAGCGAGGTCAACGTCTCAGTAGAGGAGCGGGACCACATAGGCCTGGTGGGGCGTAATGGCACAGGCAAGACTACTCTGCTTCGGATTATGGCCGGAACGTTGGACTACGATTCTGGTTCTGTGACGACGGCGCCTGGACGCGCCGTGGGGTATCTCGCACAAGGACTGGGATACGACTCTGGAAACACGTTGTATGAAGAGATGAGAGGGGCGTTTGCGCGCGCGTTCCGCATTGCCGACCAGATGCGCGAGTTGGAGCGTCAGATGGCTGACCCCGAGGTCGCCGGATCCGAGCGACTCCTGGATCGGGTGATGCAGCGGTACTCCAGGCTCTCCACTGAGTTCGAGATGTGCGGGGGCTACGACTACGATGTGCGCATCAAAACAACCCTGTTTGGGCTGGGCTTTTGCCAGGACGATCTGGGTCGCGTTATCGACACGCTCAGCGGGGGCCAGAAGGTTCGCGTCGCGCTGGCGCGCATGCTTTGTTCCGCTCCGGACGTTCTCCTGCTCGACGAGCCCACTAACCATCTGGACGTAGATGCATGCGAGTGGCTCGAAGGCTATCTTCGGTCGTTTGCCGGAGCGTTGGTTGTTGTGTCACATGACCGCTATTTCCTGGATGCCACGACTAACAAGACATGGGATCTTGATGGTCGAACGATAACCGAATACCCGGGCAATTACACGTTCTTCGTTGCGCAGAAGGAGCTCGCTCGCGAGCGCCAAGCGGAGGAGTACGAGCGCCAGCAGGAGCTGATACACAGGCTCGAGGAGTACGTCCGCCGCTACAAGGCGGGTAACCGCACGACTATGGCTCAAAGCCGAGAGAAAATGCTTGCGCGCATACAGCGCGTAGAGAAGCCTCGGGAGAGTCCGTCTGTGAAGCTCGGTTTCGGCAAGTCGGCGCGCACCGGCCGGCTGGCGGTCGTAATCGACAGGGTGTCCAAAGCTTTTGGCGAGCGCCGCCTGTTCGACCGGGTGGAACTGGCAGTTCAGCGGGGCGAGCGCCTGGGGATAGTGGGCCCCAACGGCTCGGGCAAAACCACTCTGCTCAGAATCATCGCCGGCGACCTTGCGCCCGATGAAGGCTCTGTAGCCCTGGGAGAGAACGTGTCGGTGGGGGTCTTCTGGCAAGACCTCAGGGGACTGAATGAGGAGTCAACTGCGCTTGACGAGGTATACACGATGCGCGATTGGACCTTGGGCGAGGCGCGCAGCTGGCTCGCGCGTTTCCTGTTCCGAGGCGACGACGTGTTCAAGCGCGTGAGCGTGCTGTCGGGAGGAGAGCGCAACCGCCTGGCGCTGGCCAAGCTGATCCTGTCGGCGCCCAACGTGTTGCTCTTGGACGAACCCACGAATCACCTCGACATAGAGTCGCGACATGCTTTGGAGCAGGCCGTATCGGGGTTCGATGGGACTGTCATGTGCGCCAGCCACGATCGGTACTTCCTCGACCAAGTGGCTACGGCGATCCTGGAGATCGCAGAGGGCCGATGGCGCCTGTACGACGGTAACTACAGCTACTACCGTGAGAAGAAAGCCGCTGAAGCGGCGGAGAATGCTTCGGTGGAGGCTGCGTCGGGAACGGCGGCGACAAGCGCCGGCCCATCCAGAGTCGGCGCGGCCAGAGCCAGCGGCTCCAGGGCGCAGAACAGGGCGCGGACCGGGCCCGGTAATCGGCCTCGGGAGGCTTCGCGCGAGGCCATGCGGGAGGTAGGCCTGATAGAGGCGGAGATCGGACAGGCCGAGGCCCGCCTGGCCGCAGTGGAGGCGCTTCTGGCGTCAGAGGATCTCTACTCCGACGGCGAGCGGGCGCGCGAAGTGGTGACCGAGCATCGTGCGATCATGGAGGAGCTGGAGAAGCTGTACGAGGCCTGGGAGACGGCTCTTTGCGAGGCGGAAACGACGGGGGGATGTGAGGATTGAGCCTGAGAGTTAGCGCCTGTACTGAGGCGTGCCGGGCAGCCTGCGAGCGCGCCCGGGAGCTCGGCGTGTACGCTGTGGTCAGGCTGCAGGACAAGGTTGAACGGGCGATAGGCGTTGTGAACGGTCGCACGGACCTAAAGAGCGTGGAAGAGGTATCAGGCGTCGGCGTCCAGGTTTTCGCCGAGGGCGGCCTCGTGGGCTTTGCGTCCAGCGACACAGTCACCCCAGGCTCGCTGGTGGACCTAGTGGAGTCGGCCGCCCGGCTGGCGCGACGATCCGGGGCGTACGGGCCGGAGCCTGCTATCGGCATTGACCGGATCCGTCCGCTCGTCGCGCAGGTGGAGCGGGAAGTAGCCATGGGGATGGGCGCCATTGGTCACGCTGAGGAGGAAGACCTTGTCGCCGGCATCTGCAAGATGACGATGGAGATCGACTCGCGCCTGGCGGTTCGCACCTTCTACCGGATAGTCGATGAAGAGTGGAGAGTAGTGCGAACCGACGGCACGGACGTGATGTTCTCGATGCCGCGAGCGGCCGTGATGAACATGATCACGGCAAGAAGCGATGGTCACGCCGCGACTGTCAATGCTTCGCTTGCGGGAGAGGACGCGTCGATAGTTGCGTCGCCCGAAGGCCGCCTCCGCCTGGAAAAAAGGACTGTCAAAGCCGCCCGTACGGCCTTGGCTCTCCTTGGCGCCCCGAAGGCGCGAGCCGGTTCCTACCGAATAGTGATGGACTATGCTCTGGCGAAGGGCCTCGCCCATGAGGCTTTCGGGCACGCGGCGGAATCCGATTGCATGGAGACATCCATTCTCGGGCGGGAAGGCAAGTTCCGCGCAGGCGAGCGCATTGCGGCCCACATCGTCACCATAGTCGATGGCCCGCTGGAGGGAGACTACGCGTACCAACCCATTTCGGCCAACGGAGTCCCGCGCGAAACGGTTGAGATCGTCAAGAACGGCATTCTTGTGCGCGCGCTGGCCGACGTGTTCTCGGCCCGGCAGGCCAACGTGCCCGTGACCGGCGCGGCCAGGGCGGAGAGCTTCCGCCATGTTCCGGTTCCCAGGATGTCCAACATTCGAATTACGGTCGACGATCCTCTCCCGATCGACCTGGCTTTCGAAGACGTCGCCCCTCAAGACGTGCGCGACTGCCTGGCGCGCGCTGGGTTGCTGTTGGAGCGCGCGCCTGTGCTATACCTGTCGGGCTACAAGGGCGGCCAGGTCAACCCGGCCAAGGGCGACTTCGTATTCAACTGCTCCGCCATATACGAGCTTACGCCCACGGATATTCGTCTGTGCCAGCCCGCCATATTCAGCGGCAAGGTCCTGTCGGCCCTTGGCTCGATTATCGCCGGCATAGGTCAACCCATACTTGACGCCATGGGCACATGCGGCAAATCGGGGCAGCGCGTGCCGTCGAGTGGAGGCGGGAACATGTTCCTGGTCATCGACGAGAACGAAGAGATAACGATCGGGGGAGTATGACATGTCCGCTGCAGTTGACATCGCCGAAGCTCTTGCGAGGAGGCTCAGCGGAGTCCTCGGATGGAGACTTGTCGCGAATTCAGTCTATTCGGTCGATGTGGGGATGGACGACAACAAGCTATGCGGCAATTACCGTCCGCCCCGCGCGACAGGCGAGATCACAGGAGGCGTCTTCATCATATGGGAAGACGGCACTGTGAGCCGTGGCAGGATCGATAGCAAGACCCTAAGCAGACTGCCGCGAGACATCGAGCTGTGGCGATCATTGGCTTACCGCGACGACGATGCTGCGCAAATCGCTGGGCTGATGCCTCCCACCCAGGTGGAGCTGTTCGACCCCAGGGTCGCCGATATCGTCACGGGCGATTCAGGCCCGGTGTTCGAGGCCGTGGCGCAGATAGCCGAGGCGGCTCGCGAAAGCGGCGCCGACGTGATCGATGCGGGAGTGGGCTGCTCTGCAGTGGAAACCGTGATAGCCACTTCCAGCGGACTGTGGGTGAAATACCCGGAGACAAACGTATGGTGCTCCTGGGGCATCGACAAGGCTATGAGCGGAATCAGGCTGGGCAGGGATCGCGAGACGCTGGCCGCCCTTCCACGCGCAGTGTGTGCAACCGGCCGGCTGGCCCTGGCGGCGAAAGCGCGCGCGAGAGTAGATGCGCGCGACATGCGCGTCATACTGACGCCCAGAGTAGTTGAGTCTTTCATCGGCCACTACATCCTGCACAACATGGCCGGCGAGAATGTCGCCGAGGGGCGATCCAGGTACTCGCCGGAGCAGTTCCGCGAGCGCGCGCGCGTTTTCCGCGACGACGTCAGTCTGATAGTCGACACAGCAGTGCCCATGGGCCCGGGTTCTTATCTGTGCACGTCTGAGGGCATCCCGTCGGGCCGGGCAGCGCTTATCGAAGACGGGCACTTGGCGGCGCCCATTCTGAACATGAAGTACGCAAGGCGCTGCAAAATGGCGCCCACGCCGGTCCCAGCGGGCGGAATGCCGCCGGGCCATGCCGGGTTGACGCTCAGGGCTGAGAGCTCGGAGAGCTGGGCGCAGCTTCTTGCCGGCGCTGACGATGCGATACTTGTCGACAGCGTGTTGGGCATGCATACCCAGGACCCAACTACGGGCAACTTCTCTCTGGCCGTTCCGGACGGCATTGTCGTGCGCGCGGGGCAGTTCGCAGGGGCTGCCAAGGTAGTCATATCAGGGAGTTTCCTCAATGCCATGAACGAGGTCGACACCAGGTTCGCGTTGAGCGAGGATGATCCCAACCCCGGCATCGAACTCACATGTCATGTGGAGAGCTGACGGTCGAGATCAGCGCACAATCAGTGCACGCAGTCTACGGGGAATAGCGGAGGTGGGAGTGTATGAAGCTTGCGATTATCGGTGGGACGGGTGTATACGACCCGGCTATTCTGAGTGGTGTTAGGGAGGCAGTTGTCCAGACACCATACGGGCCGGCGAGCATGGAGATTGGGACGTACCGTGGGCAGGAGATTGCATTCGTGGCCCGGCACGGTTTCGGGCACACGGTGCCCCCGCACATGATTAACTACAAGGCCAACATTGCGGCCCTCAAGATCCTCGGAGTGGAGCGCGTGATAGCTACATCCGCGGTGGGTTCGCTCAACCCCGAGATGAAGCCGGGTATGTTCGTCTTCGTAGATCAGTTCATCGATTTTGCCAAGTCACAGGTGCGCACGTTCTTCGACGGCGGAGAACATGGAGTGGTACACCTCGACTACACCGAGCCGTACTGCCCTGAGATCCGCGCCAAGATGGAAGAGGGCGCGCGGGCGTTGGGAATTGACGCGATCAACGGAGGCTGTTATGTATGCTTGGATGGACCGCGCTTTGAGACGCCGGCTGAGATACGCATGTTTGCCAAACTCGGAGGGGACATTGCAGGCATGACAGGCGTTCCCGAAGCGGTTCTCGCCCGTGAGGCGCAGCTGTGTTACGCCTCGATAGCCATGGTTACGAACTGGGCTGCCGGCATTTCCAGAACGGCGTTGACGCACCAAGAAGTGGTAGGCATAATGCAGGCCAACGGCGAGAAACTGCGCGCTGTGATCATGGCTGCCATCGACAACCTGCCGGCTCGGCGCGGGTGCTCCTGCGCGACGGCTGGCGTGGACATGCCGTGGCTTGCGGACTACAGGGAAGGGGGACCCCGATGGCGGTCTTGAACGACCTGATCATAGATGACGTTACTGTGATCACGATGGATGCCGAGCGACGCACGATGCGCAGTGCAACCATCGTTGTCGAGTCGGGCGCCATCGTGTACGTCGGTCCTGCGTCCGAAGTGCTGCAGGCGTGGGCGGGGGAGCTGCCGGCGGGGCTCGCGGAGCGGCTTGAACGCATGCCGCGCCTTCAGGGCCGGGGCAGGATCGCCATTCCGGGCCTGGTGAACGCGCACACGCATGCCGCGATGGCGCTTTTCCGGGGATATGCCGACGACCTGATGCTGCAGGAGTGGCTTACTACCAAAATATTCCCGATCGAGGCCAAGCTGACTCCCGACGACGTGTACTGGGGGACGTCGCTTGCGTGCGCGGAGATGATCAAGTCAGGCACCACGGCATTTGCGGACATGTACTTTTTCATGGACGAAGCGGCGCAGGCTGTAGAGAAATCCGGGATCAGGGCCAGCCTGTCGGTGGGAATGGGGTCGCTGGCGCAGGTCGCCGACGGCGTGGACGGCGGTTCCGGAGGGTTCGGGGCTGTGCTCGCCCGCGGTACCGCCTTGTGCGAAAAATGGCATGGCGCCGCAGGCGGCAGAATCACAACGATGCTTGGCCCGCACGCGCCGTACACTTGTTCAGTGCCTTTCCTATCTGCGGTGGGCGAGCGCGCGAGGCAGCTGGGCGTGGGCGTACATACGCATGTTTCCGAAACCTTCCGTGAAGTGGACGAGATCCGGTCCGCTCACGGCATGAGCCCTGTGGGATATGTAGAATCAAGCGGTCTTTTCGACGCGCCGACACTGGCTGCCCATTGTGTTGCGGTGTCGGATGAGGATATCAGCATCCTGGCACAGCACGGGGTGCGCGTGGCGCACAACCCCGGGTCAAACATGAAACTGGCCTCAGGCGTCGCGCCTGTTGAGAAGATGCTGGCGGCGGGCATCACGGTTGGGCTGGGCACTGACGGCGCGGCAAGTAACAACAACCTTGACATGATAGAGGAAATGCGCTTGGCGGGCCTATTGCACAAGACGGCTCGGCGCGATCCCACGGCAGTGCCTGCGCACGTGTGCCTGGAGATGGCCACGAGAGGAGGCGCCGCTTGCCTTGGGCTTGCCGGCTCCATTGGATCGATAGAGGTTGGGAAGAGGGCAGATATTGTCCTTCTTGACTTTGGGGCCCCGCACCTTGCGCCGGTCGGCATCGCGGACCCGGTGTCGCACCTGGTATATGCTGCCTCCGGCGCGGATGTCAGCGCAGTTATCGTGGACGGCTGCGTGTTGATGGACGATAGGAAGCTGACCACTTTGGATGAGCATGAGATCATGGCAGAAGTGGAGCGCAGGGCGGCGAGGCTTGTGCGGGCGGTAAATGCAAAATAAAGGAAATAGGTGATGCCTAATCATCGTGAGGTCGTATTTGCCCTAATAACTGCGACGCCGCGGCGAGAGAATATGCCTGAAAGGAGGTCTCGCCGGGTGTTGTGGCAACGGAAATATGGCGGCGACAGGGGCGACGAGTCCAGAGAGAGGGACGTCGACTTCGAGTTGGCTTCGGAGATCACGCCCCCAGGTTTGGGCTCGCCGGCTAAGGCCGGGCGCACAACAGGCGCTCGGTCCAAAACAGCGCGTGGCGGAACTGCCAAGGAAAGCTCCCTCATGGGAGGGGTGTCGGTTGCGCCAATGCCTGTTACCGCCGGTGAGCGTGTCACCGTGAAGTACAACGGCCTCCTGGCCCAGGCCGGGGCGGATACCCTGTACCTGCATTCAGGTTTTGGGTCCAGAGACTGGCGGAACGTCTCCGACATCCCGATGACGCAGGAGAAAGCGGGCTCTTGGAAAACGGAAGTGCAGTTGGATCCGAATGAAACCTCCCGCCTGAATTTCTGCTTCAAGGATAGGGCCAACAACTGGGACAACAACTACGGCCTCAACTGGAGCCTGGAAATACACAACGGATAGGCAGGGCGGTTTCGGCAGGCCATTCGCGCCGGCAAGCAGGATGAAGGTACGCACTCGCGTACCCGAAATCCTGCTTTCTGCCTTTACAAACAGTCAGGGCTTTGCTATAATCATCGCTGGACGCTGTTGCGCCTTGGGGAGTCGTCTAGTGGTAGGACGTCAGACTCTGGATCTGATTGCGAGGGTTCGAATCCTTCCTCCCCAGCCAATACGTGGCCCCGTGGTCTAGTGGCCTAGGACGTCGCCCTCTCAAGGCGGAGACACGGATTCGAATTCCGTCGGGGCTACCAAGTTTGAACACCCTGAGCGATCAGGGTGTTTCTTCATGTCGCTATCCGTTTGCTGCTTTGCGCCGCGTCCATGCCTAGGTAAGCGCTTCATCTGCCGGCATCGGGCGGGCGAAGTAGTACCCTTGACCGAAGTCGATCCCCATGCCCTGCAGAGCCGCGAGGCACTCTTCGTCTTCCACGCATTCAGCTACGGTCCTGGCTCCCAGTACGTGCGAGACCGAGTTGATGGCTTCCACGATAAGCGCGCCGGAGGAGTCGTCCCTCATGGACTGCACTACATTGCCTGCGATCTTGACCACATCCACGGGCAGTTCATACAGGTATGAGATAGCCGAATGCCCGGCGCCGAAGTCGTCAATTCCGAAAGTGCAGCCCAGTTCTTTCATTCGGTTCATCCACGATCGTACTTCGGACACATTCCCCATCGCGGCTGTTTCCGTGATTTCAAAACACAGCTGGCCCTGGCCTATGCTGCTCGATGCTACTTTCGCCTCGACCTGCTCCAGAAACGAGGGCCTGGCGATGCTTCTGGCGGAGAGATTCATGGCGATTTTCACGCCGGGCTGGGTCGACAGCAAGTCTATCACCTGATCCAGCACCCACATGTCAATCTGGGGTATGAGCCCCAGGCCCTCTGCGACGGGGACGAACCTGCCGGCTGTCACCACATCGTTGTCGGGGCCGACCATGCGGACGAGCGCTTCAAAGCGCCGGCAGTCGGAGCCATCTGGTTGGGCGCCTGCGATAGGTACGATAGGTTGCAGATATACGAGCAGCCTGCCGCTTTGAAGAGCCGCTTCGATGGCGAGTGTGTCGGAATGCGTCTCTGATTTGCCGTTGTCGGCCGGAGAAACGTAAGCCGGCGAGAACACAACACGGTTCTTGCCTGCTTCTTTCGCGGCAGCCAGCGCTATGTCGGCGTGCATTGATACGTCCCGGGTATGCATGTCGCGACCGATCTCTGTCAAGCCTGTGCTGACAGTGAGGTACACAGGCATGCCCCGAACTTCGAACCTGAGGTTTTCCAACGACGACCGTATCCGTTCGGCAGTGACCAGGGCTTCGTTTCGCACGACTCCTCTGAGGAGCACGGCGAACTCGTCGCCGGCTACCCTTGCCACGAGGTCGGTTTTGCGTACCAATGTCTTCACATGCTCGGCCACAGCTATCAGAATCTCATCACCCATGGAATGGGTGAGTGTATCGTTGAGAGCCTTGAAATTGTCGATGTCGATGGCCAGCAGAGCACTGGGTTTGCCCTTCTTGGCCTGCAGGATTGCCCGATCGATCGCCCTGATCAGCGCGGCTCTGTTGGCGAGGCCCGTTAAGTAGTCTCGTTCGGCGAGGTACCGCGCGTGTCGGGATTCGCGGTTGTATCTTGATATCACCATGAACACTGCGAGTGCTGCCAGGAACGCGACAGTCAGGAAGATCGGAGCCCACTGGACCAGCGAGTACTTGGGCCAGGCAGATGCATCCACGTCCATGGCCAGGAAGGCAACAGGGCTGTTGCCTCCATTGGCAGTGATGGGGGCGTAGGCAGTGATCCAGGTGCCCCAGGGATCAGTTCTCGGGCCCTCGACACCGGCTGCGACCGAAGCAAAGAGCGCCATTTGGCCGGGCGTCGCCGGGTACATGGACTGACCCGGGGGGGAGTAGTTGGGGGAATCCTCGGGTTCCGAATCGAGGATGGCCACGACTTGCCCGTCGACTGGTATTACGATGTACACGAACCGGGCGTCGTCAGACGTTTCGCAGAGAGCCCTAAGCCTGTCGAGAACTCGGACAAACGTTTCGCTAGATGTCGGGGAGGGCCCAGAGGCGTGC
>Ga0209718_1002453_pt1 | contig 18222 bp, 17 predicted proteins | sample AD_JPNAS1_MetaG_FD_184420 | JGI IMG/M metagenome (GOLD analysis project Ga0209718, IMG submission 184420) | Active sludge microbial communities of municipal wastewater-treating anaerobic digesters from Japan - AD_JPNAS1_MetaG (SPAdes) (version 2) | ecosystem: Engineered > Bioreactor > Anaerobic... | reverse complement strand
CGCGATCGAACTCATGCACAAACATGGTGTCTCCGTGAATGTCGTCACGTGGACGGAGGGGACGAACAAGGAGGTTCACCTCAAGCTCTGGGATCTCGGTTTCGACCATTTCACGACGGACTATCCTGAAACACTCATTGCAGTCGTGGACGAGATCAAACGCGAATACGCCGCGAAGAAGGGAAAGTGAGCGCCATTCCGGAAGATCTGTAATGAAGAGTATCGAACAACGTTTTCGGCGCGGACAAATGCGGATGCTCGTGACGACGATCATCGGCTACGCGCTGTTCTACTTTCTGCGCAAGAATCTCTCAATCGCGATGCCTGGGCTTGCGCAGGACTACGGCATCACAAAGACATCGCTCGGCCTTTTCCTTACGTTGCATGGCGTTGTGTACGGACTCGGCAAGTTCGTGAACGGCCCACTCAGCGACCGTTGCAATTCGCGGCGATTCCTCTGCGGCGGGCTTCTCGCAACGATTGTCTGCAACGTCATCTTCGGGTTCGGTCCCGTCTTCGCGGCCCTCATCGCGGGTGACAACACAGGCACAGCATTCACGACGGCGCTCGTCACGGTCCTGGGCGTCGCGTGGGTAGCGAACGGTTTCTTCCAGTCAATGGGCAACCCCCCGTGCCTGCGGCTCATCGCCCACTGGATACCCCCAAACGAACTTGCGACGAAGCTCAGTATCTGGAACTCGTCGCATTCGATCGGCGCGGGGCTCGTCACAATCCTGTGCGGTTACATCATGGGGCTTGGGGTGCTTGGCGCGGATAACGTTGGGATCGGCATGTGGCGCTGGTGCTTCTGGGTTCCCGCGATCATTGCTGCGGTTGGCCTTGTCGTGCTGATCATCTGGCTCCCTGATACGCCGACCTCCGAAGGTCTCCCTGAACTCGCAGGCACACAGGCGACCGATTCAGATGCGGACACCGGAGAATCAACGGGACCTTCGGCCGTACGCCGTGTGTACCTGAACCCGACGATGTGGGTTCTCGGTCTCAGTTGCTTTATGGTGTACCTCGTCCGTTTCGCAATCCTCGACTGGGGGCCCATGCTTCTGAAAGAGGCGAAAGGTGTTTCACTCGTGGGAGCGGGCTGGGCGGTCGCGTGTTTTGAGATTGCGGGCATTCTCGGTACGCTGTTCTCGGGCGTGGCGACGGATCGTCTGGCTGGTGGACGAGCCCCGCGCGTGTGCCTCTTCATGATGCTCGGCGCGGCGGCGGCAATGGCAGTGTTTTGGTTTCTCCCAGCACACGGACCGGTTCTCCCCTACATCCTCGCTCTCGCCGTGGCGGGCTTTTTCATCTACGGTCCACAGGCGATGACGGGCACGACGGCGGTGAACCTCGCGACGAAACGCCTCGCCGGAACGGCGGTGGGGTTCACGTCGCTCTTTTCCTATGCGAGTGTCCTGTTTTCGGGATGGGGCATGGGTTTCCTCGCGGATAAAACAGGCGGTTGGACAGCTTCATTCTACGCTGTGATTGGCGCGGCACTCGTCGGCGCGGCACTCTTTCTCGCTTTGTGGAATACAAAACCCGACGGATATGACGAACTTGAGAAAGGAAACGAAAAATGAAACACGGCATCTATTACGCCTATTGGGAAGACCAGTGGCAGGCTGATTACTTCAAATACGTCGAGAAGGTAGCGAAACTCGGCTTTGACTGCCTTGAGATCGCTTGCTCGCCACTGCCGGGCTACACCCGCCAGCAACTCATCGACCTCAAGAATGCGGCGTCCGATCATGGCATCTTTCTCACGGCTGGACACGGCCCCGCAGCGGATCAGAATCTCGCCTCGTCCGATCCGGCCATCCAGAAGAATGCCAAAGCGTTTTTCATCGACCTCTTGAAGCGTCTGGAGATTCTCGACATCCACACGATCGGCGGCGGCATCTACAGCTATTGGCCGGTCGATTATTCAAAGCCCATCGACAAGCCCGGTGACTGGGCGCGCTCTGTTGCAAATGTCCGCGAGGTCGGCAAGGTCGCCGCGGACTGCGGCGTCGATTACTGCCTTGAAGTTCTAAACCGCTTCGAGGGGTATCTCCTCAATACGGCTGCCGAGGGCGTGAAGTTCGTTCGCGAAGTCGATGTGCCATCTGTCAAGGTGATGCTCGATACCTTCCACATGAACATCGAGGAAGATTCAATCGGCGGCGCAATCCGCTTGACGAAAGGGCTTCTCGGACACTTCCACACGGGCGAATGCAATCGCCGCGTACCCGGCCGCGGACGCACGCCGTGGGCAGAAATCGGCGCTGCGCTGAAAGAGATCGGCTACGATGGATGCGTCGTGATGGAGCCGTTCGTCCGCATGGGTGGCAAGGTCGGCGAGGACATCAAGGTCTGGCGTGAGCTTGAACCCGGTATCACCGAAGAAAAAATGGACGCCGACGCGAAGGAAGCACTCGAGTTCCAGCGGAAGGTTCTCGGCTAACCCATGAAGGCACTCGTTCTGGAAGCCAATGCGCGGCTTGTCTGCCGTGAACACGAACTGCGTGTCGTCAAGGGTTGGTACCGACTTAAGATCGCTGCGGCTGGAATCTGCGGTAGCGATCTCGGGCGCGGATTCAACTCCAGCGCCTACCACTACCCGCTCGTGATGGGGCATGAATTCTCTGCCGTTGTCGAAGAGGCGCCGCAAGGCGGACGCTTCGCGCCCGGCGCACGTGTCGCGGTCTATCCGCTTCTGCCGTGCGGCACATGTGCCCCTTGCCAGAAAGGGCATATCCAACTCTGCCTTAACTACGACTACTTCGGATCGCGTCGCGACGGTGCCTTCGCGCAAGCTCTCTACGCACCGGAATCGCATCTGCTTCCGATCCCGGACGACGTGTCGCTCGAAGAGGCGGCATTGTGCGAACCGGCGGCGGTCGCTTACCACGGTGTGAGCATGCATTCGGTCGCCCCCGGACGAACTGCGCTCGTGATTGGCGGCGGCCCGATTGGACTCATCGCCGCGCAATGGCTCCGCATCAAGGGCTGCACGTCGATCGCCGTCGCAGATATCGAAGAGGCGAAACTCGACTTTGCGGCGACATTCGGTTTCACGGCGATCGATTCACGAAAGCTCGACGACTTCGCTGATGCGTTCGACTATGTGGCCGAAGCCTGCGGCCTCGCCATTACGCGCCGGGCGGCCATCGCCTGCTGCGCACGGAAGGGCCACGTCTTCTTCATCGGCAATCCGGCGGATGACTGGACGCTTGAAAAAGCGTTCTTCTCATCCATCTTGCGACGGGAGATCTCGTTTACGGGGGCTTGGAACTCAGTACCCGATCCAGACTGGAAAACCGTTCTGGCACACGCCGGAAAGGATCTCGACCTGAAACCGCTCATCACCGGGCGCACCTCGCTCGAAGACGCCCCGGCGATGTTCGACCGCCTTATCCGTCACGAGGGGTTTCACTGTAAAACATTGATTCTGCCAAATGGAGACATCGAATGAGAGCCTGTATTGAATGCCTCCCTTGCCTTGCCCGCAATGCGATTGACCTCGCACGAAAGTCGGCACAAGGCGATCCCGATCTTGAACAGCGCATCGCCGCTGGCGGCATGCGTATTCTAGCAGAGGTGGCCGAGACTGGGTATCCGTTGCCCCCCCCCTGCTATGCGCGGAAGCTTATCGACCATGCGCTTCTGGTGGGCGATGGCGCTGTGCCAGATCCGTGGGCACCGGAAAAGAAAATATCAACCGAACTTGCCTTGAAGTTGACGACGAAGTTGGATGAGATTCCCGGCTGGGCCCCCGACTCCTTCGAGAGTCGCCTACGCCTCTCCGTCGCGGGCAACATTCTCGACTTCGCGATCTACGCCGATCTCGACATGGCCGACGCGATGGAGACCATACGCGAGGCGTTCACAAAACCCCTTGATACGGCAACGGTCGCGAAGCTGAAAGAGAAGATGGACGCGGCGGAAAACATCTTCTGGATCTTCGACAACTGTGGCGAAGCTGTCTTTGACCGGCTGTTGATTGAGCCGTATCGCAAAAAGATGACGCTTGCCGTGCGTGGCAAGCCCGCGTTTAACGACATCACTGTGGCAGAGTTGGAAGAGTCAGGATACGGCCCCGACTTCGCGCGTGCCGTCGTTTCGAACGACGACGGCGTGCCGGGTGTCGTGCCGGAGACCTGCGGCCAGACATTCGCAGAGGCGTTCGCCGCAAGCGATCTCGTCATTGCGAAAGGACAGGCGAATTTCGAGACGTTGAGCGACCGCAAGGATCATCCGATCGCCTTCCTCTTCCTCGCGAAATGCCCCGTCGTCGTCCGGGAGGTCAACGCCACGCCGCGCTCGATTCAGGTAATCCTGCGGAATATGTGAGTCCGCCCTCAGGGGCGTGCCCGAGCAGTTTCTAACGGCTTCCTAACGCAGGAAACACGTTCCTCTAACGAGAGCATGCTAGTCTGTCTGCTGTGTTATTCTGTGGGTTGTCGGTGCTTTTGAGTCCCTCTGTTTTCTACTAGGGATGTTGTGCCTTTGAATGGAACGCAAAAGCTGATATGCTTCTAGGCTAGGTGGAAGAGGTGAGGAGGGTGAAAATGAGCAATTTCCGTGGAAAAGATGGATGGATAGGTGTTTTCGTGTGCGTGATCGTGCTCTGTGTCTGTTGTGAGACGCTGGCAGCGCTTAAGTACGAACCGTCCTGTTACGTTCAGGATGGGCTTGTGGCGCATTTCGACGGTCTGCGCAACGCGGGCATGCTCCAGGCGCATAACGGCATCGCGACGAACTGGGTGGATTTGAGCGCCAACGGCAATGACGCCATCCTCAAATGGGATACGGTCAACGGCAGCCGCTGGGCGACGGACGGCTTCACGTTTGAGAAAGGGAGCTATTTCGAGCAGCTCAGCGACCTTACATTCACCAACACCATCACCATCCAGGTGGTGTGTGAGGTGGACACGAATCTGTTGTCGACATCGTGGCCGCAGCTCGTGGGAGCCGGCGATAGCGACAGATGCAATATCTACGTGTCCGTTGGATCAGGCAAGCGTCTGACGTTCAAAAACGCGAATACTGGCAACACCTATATACCGGGGGGAGCCTGGGAAGGGCGCTTTGCCACGGCGATCCGTAATGGAACGCAGAACATCCTGTCCCAGACCGGCGATGGCAGCGAGGGCGCGACTGTCACCACTAGTGGAGGCAATATCGGCACGCACACATGGCGGATCGGCGCGGCAAGCAGTGTGCTGTCCACACGTCTTATCAATTACCTGACGGGCAAAATCCAGGCCGTGCGCATCTATGACCGCGTATTGACGACAGAAGAATTGCTGACGAATCGCGCACTGGATGACGCCCGTTACAAGACGGGGCTGCCCGTGACGAACGTGATCGTGGCCACGTCCGTCCGCGGTATCGAAGGCACGGAGTCGGCGGGCGTGTATGCGGTGGACGGCTCGCACACGTTCACGGCCCCCGAATCCGTCACGAAGGGTGCCGACACCTACACCTGTTCGGGCTACACGCTCGAGACATGGGACGCCGGAAATGCCGCTTGGGGCGATCCCGTAACGAGCGCCGAACGCGCTTATACGGCCTCGGACTCGGGCAAGGTGCGCCTCATCTGGACGTGGACGCACACAGCAGGCCCGGGCGCATTGGATGTGGACGCCTATTCGCAGGACGGGCTTGCGATGTTCTTTGACGGATTCCGCAACGCGGGCCGCGATGTGCCGCACGACTCCTCCGCTACGAAGTGGGCGAACCTCGCCGTCAACGCGAACGACGCCACGCTCTACGTGGAGGACCCGGTGAGCCGTTGGCGGGGAGACGGCTTCTACTTCGGCGGCGCCTCCTATGGTCAACTGGACGCCAATCAGAGGGTGGAAACCGCCTACACCATTCAGGTGGTCTGCGACGTCGACACAGCGACGCTGAAAAAACGCCACCATGATGATCCGGATCGTCTTTTGAAGTGGCCGCATCTGATCGGCGCGGGAAGCGCCGACAACTGCAACGTCTTTTACCGCGTGGAAGACGCCGACAGCCCGATCTGTTTCAAGGACACCGCCAGCAACAAACGTTACGACCTCTATGCGTGGTTGGGAGATGATATAACGCTGCGTCGGGACGGCTGCCTTTATCAGGGGCTTTTGAGCCATGCGGATGGCAACTGGGTCACCGCATCCATAAATAATCTCCCCGTTGGGTCGCGAACGTGGTACATCGCAACGGCAGAAGGATCTGGATCGTCAGCAAAAGCGGCCCGTTTTCTGACGGGTATCATCCACGCCATCCGCATGTACGACCGTGTGCTGACGGACGAAGAGATTGCCGAGCACCGCGTGCTCGACAATGCGCGTTTCTGGGGACGTCCGACGTCGAATGGCATGGTGGTGGTAGCCTCGCGTATCGCGGGACTTGAAGGCGTCGAGCCCAACGGTACGTACCGGCCGGCGAGCCATACGTTCTCCGCGCCGACCGGCATCCAGACGCTGGACGGACGGGAGTACCAAGCCGATGGCTACGTCGTCGAGACGTGGGATGCCGCGCGGGAAACGTGGATCACTCCCGAAGCCGGCACGGGGCACACATGGACGTCGCCCTCGGGCGTGGACTGGGCCAGCCGCCGCCTGACCTGGAAATGGAAGCTCGTACGCGGCCTCGTGACATACGACGTCGGGGATTATGTGCAGGAAGGTCTCATCGTGCATTTCGACGGCATTCGCAACGTGGGCGCGGATCTGCCGCATGACAGCACGGCGGGCTCCTGGCAGGATCTCAGCCCCCGCCGCAGTCGAGGGCTGATCATACAGCGCATGCCCGACACAAGCGGCTGGCTGGAAAATGGTTACTCGTTTGCGGGCTCCAACTACGTGCAGGTTGCGAAAAAAGTCTCGCCCGGTTCGGAAGTGACGCTAGAGATGCTGCTCGACGTAAAGCCCTCCGAACAGAAGGGCAAATATCCCACCTTCTTCTCTGGATATGAAAACGATTCGTTCGTGTTTTTCATCCGCGATACGGGAACCACGCTCGAGTGGAAGCAGGATGTGTTCGCGGGAACAGGATATAATAATCGTCCAAAGGCGACGAGCTGGCAAGGAAAGGACTTTGTGGGCGTGATGAGCGCAACGCATTCGACCCTTTACGAAAATGGGGTGAAGAAGAGCGAAATAGGGCGTTCCAAAGTCGTGACCTACGATCCGGCCTTTTGGCGCTTAATGGCCAATGCCCACAACTGGGTGGCAAGTAGTCCTCCGAACTACAATGGCCAGGCCATCGGCAAGGTTTTCACGGCACGTTTCTACAACCGAGCGTTGACGGATGCAGAGCGGGCATGGAACCGGAAGGTGGATCAGGCCCGTTACGAAGGCATCCTGCCGGTGACGAACGTCGTGGTGGCGGTCGGCAAGTACGCCACGACAACCGAAGCCCCCGGCTGCTACGAGGTGGCGGGTTCCTGGTCGTTCACGGCAAGTGATGCCACGGAGGAAGGGAAAACGCATAGGGTGTCCGGCTACACGTTAGAGGCGTGGGCAAACGATGCTTGGAGCGCTCCGACTTCACACACCGGCGCGTCCTACACGTACGTACAGGGCGAGTCTCCAGCAATGGTGCGCCTCACATGGCGGTGGACCTCTGGCGGCACCTGCGTTCTGATCCAGTGAGGACGATCAAAAGCGATACCGCCTTTGCATGTTGATCAAGAGGACCCTAACTCTCGTTTCCCTTCTTTGACCGGAAGTGCTCCTCCAAAATCTGCGCGGCCAGACCGACAATCTCGGTGCAGGGCCGACTCTCGTAGTATGCCTCCGTCCGCGCATCCGAGACGGGCTCATCGGCTCCCGGGGGAAGTCCTAGCAGTTCACGGCAGATGAGCGATCCGGTCTTGTCCTTAAACGTTGCAGCAAGCGCTTGCACCAGCGCATAATGCTGATCCTTCTCCGCCTTGCAAGTCAAGTCGCTATAGCCCTCCGTGAGACCGATGACCATCAACATACCCGACACCGCGCCGCAGACTTCCCGCAACCGCCCCATGCCGCCACCGAATGACGAGGCCAGCATCATGGCCTTCTCAAAATCCAGGTCGCACTCTTTCGCAAAGGGACACACGACCGCTTGAGCGCAATTCGCACCGTCGCGGAACAGGGCCATCGCTTCGTCTCTCTTCATGCTCGACCTCATCCGTTATTCACGCGTTCTTTTCACCGAGCGCCAGTTCCCGCACAATTTCACGGAACGCCCCGGCCGCAGGCGAACTCGCCGCCGACTCTACAAAGGCCTTGCCGTCATCGCCCGACTCGGCGATCAACGGATCGATCGGTATCGAGCCCAGGAACGGCACGCCCATCTCTTCGGCCATCGGACGTCCGCCGTTCGCCCGCAGAATCGGTGTGACCTCACCGCATTTCGGGCAGGCAAAGCCGCTCATGTTTTCGATCACGCCAAGCACCTTGACGCCCACCTCGTTGCAGAAGTTGATTGATTTGCGTACGTCGGCAGCCGCCACCTTTTGCGGCGTGGTGACGATCACCGCGCCTTCCAAATCCGAGATGAGCTGGCAAATCGAAAGCGGCTCATCGCCGGTGCCCGGCGGCACGTCGATCACCAGCAGATCCAAATCGCCCCACGCCACATCTTCGATGAACTGACGGATCACTCCCATTTTCATGGGACCGCGCCAGATCACGGGGTCGTCGTTGTTCTGCAGCAGGAATCCGGTCGACAGCACCTTGAGCCCGCCGACCTCGACCGGCAACATGCCATCCACCCCGCCCTCCATGCGGCACCCCACCAGTCCCAGCATAGTCGGCACGCTGGGGCCGTGCAGGTCTACGTCCAGCAATCCCACGCGCTGCCCGGCGAGCATCGCCGACATCGCCAGATTCACCGCCACCGTACTCTTGCCCACGCCGCCCTTGCCGGACATCACAATGATCTTGCGCCGGATGCGGTTCAGACGCGCCTTCAATCTGGTGTCGTCCTGAACGGGCGCAGAATGAGGACGCCCACCCTGTCTGGAGGCACACGATGTGTCTCCGCAGGTCTCACACTGCTCGGGTGAGCAGTCCGTCTTATTCTCTTTTTCGTTTTGCATCGTTTATCCTTTCAAGCTGTAGTTCCTGACGCCTCGCCGCGCTGCTTCAGCATCATCCACTTCTTCGTGCCAGCCATCGCGTTCCGTCTGCACATGGTCAAAGCGTCGCGTGTACGGCTTGATGTCCAGCAACGGCGTGCCGTCAAGCATGTCCGCCCCTTCGATGGTCAACACGTTCTCCTCGCGCCCGACCAACTTGACGATGCTCAGCCCGATAGGGTTCGGACGGCAGGGCGCACGCGTCGCAAACACACCGCGCACCCTATCCTGCAAAAAAGGTTTCGTCAGCAGACGGGGCTCTTTAGCTTTGTGTAGATGATAGACGAGATAGATGTGGGAGAACTGTTCGAGATCCTGTAACCCCTCCGTGTACTCCGGGAACACCTCGACACGCCCCACGCATGTTGGCGCGAAAATGGGTTGGATCGGCGTCTCCTCCGATCGCACATGTTCAGTGCAAATGATGCCGATCGGTTGAACCATGACACTGGGAACACTCATCTTCGTCTACTCCTTGGGCTCTTACAAAACTCCTCGTGACATGGGCGTCCCGCCCATGAGACACGGGCAAGATGCCCGTGTCACACCTATAAGCAAGGGGTTTTGCAAGAGCCTCTCCTTTTTTTCAAAAACTGATCTTCAAGCCCGCGAAAACCGGTTGCACCGCCTTCGGAAAGCGCTCTTGCAAAAAGGCCGTCGCCGCCTCTCCGGTGCAGTGGCACGGATAAAGATAGGGGATATCATACTCCTCGAGCGCGGCGGCTGTCCGCTCTAATCTTTCAGAATCCGCGTGACGAAGATGCATGCCGCCGATCACCGCCAAGATCTTCGTGCCTCCGAGTTCCCGCAAAATATGCTGGAGCGTGTTGACAACCCCGGCATGACAACATCCTAGGCACACCACCCAGCCCGCATTCGTGCGGACACAGAGAGAAAGGTCATCCAAGATCGGATCCGGCTCCAGTCCATCCGCATCCCAATAAAACGGCCCGCCGGTGTTTTCAAAAGACGTCTCGCGCGGTACCGGTCCCGTAAGCCAAACGCCCGCATCCAGTTCAACCGGTTGCGTGACCCACCGGCAACGTGCGTCGCCCGCGGCCCGTACGGCCTCGCGCGCACCTAGCGGCATCCCGATGGGTTTCGGCGATGCGTGGATACTGTACCGCGTCCGGATCGCGTCGGCATGCAGCAGCAACTCGGCCCGACCGGCTCGTTCCAGCGCGACCGGAAGGTTGCCGGTGTGATCGTAATGTCCGTGGCTCAGCACAATGCTATCGGCCCAGCCGAGGTCAATACCGAGCGTCTCCGCGTTGCGCGGCATGGCCTCCCCCTGACCGGTGTCAAAGAGGATTTTTTGCCCTGCGGTCTCGATCCAAAGCGCAAAACCGTGCTCCGCCTCCAGCCCGTAGGCGGCACGGTTATCAGACAACACGGTGATCGCAGTTCCATTCACCAACACAACTCCCCACCCCGTCGCTTCACCTCTTCAGGACCAGTTGTGCCGCGGCTCGTCCGGCGGCCTCACCCATGGCGACAGCGCTGCCGGTCATTCGATAAGAGGCCTGCGCGATGAAATCGCCGGAAATGCAACGTCCCGCCATGAACAGGTTGTCGGCATCCTTCGCCCGTAGCGCATCCAAGGGAATCTGAAACGGACGGAACGAAGCCCCAAAGGTCTGGCCGGCCGCCTGCTTCTCGTTGGAGGCATAGGTCAGCGCATGGATGTCGATCCCCGCATTCGAGGTGGTGACTCCGTCGGGCCAGGTGCGCCCGGCCGCGACATCTTCAACCGTGACGGTCGCCCGCCCGTGGATGCGCCGGGCCCCCCGATGGCCGATCTGCTCCGCCGTCAGGATCACTCGCGTCCCCTTCCAGGGGCCGCCCAGGGCGTCCAGCGCATCGACAAGGCGCGACACTTCGGCACGCGCCCGGACGGTCGCATCCGTAATCGCCTGTGCATCATCCATTCGAAGTCCGTATTCATGGTTCGCCATGAGCGCGCACAGTCCGCTCCGCAGCCGGAAAAGCGTCGGATCCGAATATGACGGACTGATTCCGGCGCGTCGCAACTCAGCCAGAAGCTCCTTCTTCGGATTCACCGTCTGCCGACGGTTCGGACCGTATGTCGACGGATCATTCACGGCGAACCGGGCCAGCGCCGAGTCATCCGGCACCCACACCAGCGCCACCAGACTGGCCGGTTGATCCACACGGTCCGGGCCGTAGCCGACGTCATAGCCGCAACCGGAGAGCGCGGCCAGATCCCCGTCTCCCGAGCAATCGATAAAGCATTTCGCCTTCCACGCCTGCCGCCCCGATTTGGATTCCGTGACGACCGCCGACAGTTTCCGTCCGTCCTTCCCCCGCATCGCCGCCACCACCGGACACTGCAAGGTGAAACGAACACCGGCCTCGGCACACATTTCCTCGCAGACAATCCGCATACGCTCGGGCTCATACACAAAATTCGACCGCCAGGATGCGTTTTTCGCATCCTTGAAGGCCGGCACGGGATGGCGCGGTGAACGTGCGCCGCAGGCATCGAGCCGACGAATGATCTCCCGGTCGATTGAGGACTTGTCGAAATCGAACACACACCCCATCAAGCCGCTGGTCCAAATCCCACCCAAAGACCCTTGTAGTTCCAGTAACCGAACCTTCGCCCCGGCCCGCGCCGCGGAAACAGCCGCAGCGATTCCAGCCGGTCCCCCGCCGACGACGATCACGTCGCATGCAGCGGCGACCGGAAGTTTACGGGTAGGCTCCACGACACAATCGGTATCCGCAATGCCACTCCCGGTCTCAGATCCAGATACCGACGCCAGAGACAACACGGCGGCCCCACCCAGAAAAGAACGTCTCGAATAATTCATACGATTTGTGTATCACAACGAAGACAGAGAATGCAATGGTGATCGGTTGGTGCCCTCAGTGGTCGCAGACATTCGCGCCCGGTTTCAGCGTGCCTTCCAGATACTGCTCTACCAGCCGCTCTGGGGCATCCGGCGTGAGACCGACGACCACGCGGATATTCTTTTCGGCGAAAAGCGCCATCGCACGTTGCCCCATACCGCCCGCCAGGACTAGACCGACGCCCTGCTCGGCCAGCCAGCGCGGCAACACTCCGGGCTCATGCGGCGGCGGTGTGAGGTCTTCGCGGACGGTGATTGCGCGCGCGTCCAAATCCACGTCCAGCAGCGCGAAACGCTCGCAGTGTCCGAAATGCATGCACAGTTGCCCCTCAGCCAGAGGGATCGCGATTCTGATACTTGTCTTACTCATGTCTGTTCTGTTTTCCTTTCACTCGAAACCCATCTGCCGCCACACGGCGCGCACGTCGTCAGCCGACGGCGCGTCGATCTCGACGACCGCCTGTTCCGCGCGTTGCGCAGACGTGACCGCGCGGTCGTAGCGGATACGTCCGGCAACCGTCGCGCCCATTTTCCGCGCTGTCTGTTCAATCCGCTCGGTCATCTCGGGATTGATGTCCCACTTGTTGACGCACACAAAGGCGGGTATTGCGAAATGTCGCGCCAACTTCAACACACGCTCCAGATCGTGCTCGCCGGAGACCGTCGGTTCCGTCACCACCAGCACGCGGTCCGCGCCGGACACGGAGGCAATCACCGGACATCCGATGCCGGGAGGGCCATCGGTAATGATCAAAGGCAAACCGCGCTCTTCCGCCACGCGACGCGCTTCCTGCCGAACCGTCGCCACCAGCTTACCAGAATTTTCCGCCGCAGTGCTCAAGCGGGCATGAACCATAGGGCCGCAGCGCGTCTCCGAAAACATCCATTCGCCGCAAAGCCGCTCGGGGAAATCGACCGCCTTTTCCGGACAGAAGCGCACACACACGCCGCACCCCTCACAGGCGATCGGATCAACCTCACAGCGGGTTTTACCATCAGGACGCCTCACACAGCGAATCGCCTCAAAGCGACACAACTCAACGCACGTCCCGCATCCGGTACAGGCTTCACTGCGGATCACGGCCTCATTGCCGCTCTTGAAATCTGCCTTCGTGATCATCTTGGGCGTCAGCACAAGATGCAGGTCCGCCGCGTCCACATCGCAATCGGCCAACACGGCACGCCCCGCCGCGAGCACCGCGAAGGAAGCGGTCACACTGGTCTTGCCTGTACCGCCCTTACCGCTGATAATCACACACTCTTGAATCGCCGCTGACATCATCTCACCTCGCTTCCACCAATGCTTTCGCGTCATTCCACTGGTTAACAATGAGGCCCTTGCAGAGCCCCTCGTGGCATGGGCGTCCCGCCCATGAAACACGGGCAAGATGCCCGTGCTACACCTGCAATCAAAGGGTTTTGCAAGAGCCTCACGATGTCGGTGTAAAGCTGTTCAAAGAGCGGACGGTATTCCGGCAGCGCGTCAACCATCAGTTCGCCGCGCGAGTAGGCTTCCGCCACGCGACGATCATCCGGGATCTCGGCCAGGATCGGAATCGAAGCCTCGCGACAATAGGTCGTCACGCGGTCATCGCTGCTGTCAGCGCGGTTGACCACCACACCAAACGGCAGCCCCAACTCGCGCACGACCTCCACAGCCAACTTCAGGTCATTCAGCCCGAAGGGCGTCGGCTCGGTCACCAGCACCACGAAATCGGTCTCGCGCAACGTGGCGACAACCGGACACGAGGTGCCGGGCGGCGCATCCAGAATAGCATCTCCCGTTTTCGGGATATGCGCTTTGACCGCGCGCACCAGCGGCGGCGCCATGGCCACGCCCACATCAAGCCGGCCCTGCACCACGGTCACCCCGCCCGCGCGCAGCGTCTCCACGACGCCCACGCGCTTCGGCACTTCGCGGATCGCGCCCTGCGGACACACCCGCGCACAACCGCCGCATCCGTGACACATCTCCGCGAAGACCAGCACACGCTTATCCAGCACAGCCAGCGCCTTGAATGCGCAGAAGTTCGAACAGGCCGCGCAGCCGTCACAGCGGCCTTCATCCACCTCCGGCACGAGAAGCGACACGACCTCCGGCTCACCCTGCGGCTCACCGCTGATGAACAGGTGGACGTTCGGCTCCTCCACGTCGCAATCCAACAGCGTCACGTCACCGCGCACACGCGCCAGATTGGCCGCCACGGTCGTCTTGCCGGTCCCGCCTTTTCCGGATGCCACTGCGATAATCATACGGTTACGCCCAGTGCCCATCCACATTCGCTGCCGTGAGCTCGGTCAACGCGCCGGCCTGAAACTGCGACAGCGCCTCCGCCACAGTCGCGGCATTCGACGTGTAGACTTTGATGTTTGCCGTCGAAAGCATGCGGAACGCCTTGGGACCGCAATGGCCAGACACTACCGCCTGCGCACCAGCCGCCGCAACATTCTGCGCGGCCTGAATGCCCGCGCCCTGCGCAGCACTCATGTTCTGCGTGTTGTCCACCAGCGTGAACGCCTGGGTCTCGGTGTCATAAACCAGAAATTTCGCGGCCCGTCCAAAGCGCGTGTCCAACGGCGCGTTAAGATCGTTGCCAGATGTCGAAAATGCAATCTTCATACCTTTACTCTCCATTCTCTGGTCAGTCTTGTGCCGCGCCGTCGCTGTCCAGTTGCTCCAGCCGCTTCTGGATGCCGTCCAGTTGCGCGCGCAGCGCGTCGGCCTGATTCGTCAGGATCTGCTTTTCATCCGCCGCCCCAGCGCCGTCGAAACGCGCCCAGCCCGGCTGACCGGTGGCGCAGAACATGTTTCTGTACCCGCGACCAAAGCCGCCGCGCCCGCCGCCCCGACCGCAGCCGAAGCCACCGCCGAAACCAAAGCCGCCACCCGCTCGATTGCCATACCCCGGCGTACCCAATCCCGCGCAGACTCCCGCCGCGCGTCCCGTCATCGGTCCCATACCCTGGGGTCCCCTACCATTTCCTCTCGGCATTTTCTTGCTCCTTTCTTTCGTGAGGCTCTTGCAAAACCTCTTACTTGCAGGTGTGGCACGGGCATCTTGCCCGTGTTTCATGGGCGGGACGCCCATGCCACGAGGGGTTTGCAAGAACCTTTTGTTTTTAAAATCGCCTTCTTCCGCGCCCGCGACCGCAGCGCATGCGCCGACGACCGCAACATCCCGGCATCGCAAACGCCGTTCCGCGCAAGGTGCCGTCCAGCCACGCTTGCACCACCTCCGCAAGCTCGCCCGACACGAACGGAACAACCGTCAACCCGGCGGCCTCCAGTCGTTCCTGCCACGGGCGCGAGATCGCGCCGCAGACCACCGTGCCCACGTCCTGCGCTTTCAGCCAGGCGATCCGCTGCGACAGGTCGGCATCCACTTCATGATCCGACTCCGCCGTGATTCGACCGCCCGCCGCATCCACCAAGTGGACCTGTCGCGCCGTGTCGAAAACCGGCGCGATGCGTTGCTGCCAAACTGAGAATACAGTTTTCACGCCAGTTTATGTCGCACTGTCCGTACCAACTGTAGAGGCTAGGCAATAAATCCAGCTAACCCATTTCCTAGCAATGTGTTACAGATTTAAAACTCGCTTGGCACCACCTGCATATATGCGCATGATTGCATGGTTATTGCTTTTTAATCATTGCAATCTTGCAATGATGCTGGCGATTAAGCGGCGGCGTGACACGGGCATCTTGCCCGTGGGGCGGCGTAAACGCCGCCGCTGGGTGACCGGCACCAGACACAGCGCGTCTCTTGTCCCTCGTCTCTCGTCACCAGTCCCGCAGTGCCGCGTTCTGTGGGCGGCGTTTACGCCGCCGCAGAGCCCCCCAGCATGCTTCTCACCGCGTCTTCCGGCGCGACCGCCCGTCGCGCTCCGGCGGCTGGATATTCAGCGCGCGCATCTTGCGGAACAGCGTGGACGTGTGGATGCCGAGTTCGCACGCCGCTGCGGCGCGGTTGCCGCCGGTGCGTTCCAGCGCCGCGCTGATCGCCTGTGCGTCAAGCGTATCGCGGGCGGCACGCAGACCTCCGTCGGCAGACGAATCACGCGTCGCGCCTGTCAGTGTTTCCGGCAAATGGGCGAGCCCGATGCGACCCGATGAACAAAGAATGAATGCGTGCTCAATCGCGTTCTCCAACTCCCGCACATTGCCCGGCCAATCGTAGGCCATCAACAGAGAGAGCGCTTCATTGTTGATGCCCGTCACATCTCTTCCCTGCAACCGGTTGAACCGCGCGATGAGCTGCTCCACCAGTAGCGGGATGTCCTCTTTACGCCGACGCAACGGCGGCAGTTCCACACGCACCACGTTGATGCGGTAGTAGAGGTCTTCGCGAAATGTCCCCTCTTGGCTGAGTGCCAAAAGATCCCGGTTCGTGGCCGCGATCACGCGCACGTCCGCCTTCTCCGAACGCGTTGCCCCCAGCGGCTCATAGACGCGCTCCTGCAGCACGCGCAGCAGACGCACTTGAAGCGCTGGGCTCACCTCGCCGATCTCGTCCAGCAGCAGGGTGCCGCCCTTGGCCAGCGCGAAGCGTCCCGGCTTGTTCTTGGTCGCGCCGGTGAACGCGCCCGCCTTGTAGCCAAACAGTTCCGACTCCAGCAGCGTATCGGGCAGCGCACCGCAGTTGACCGCCACAAACGGCGCATCCTTACGCGGGCTCAGCTCGTGTATCGTCCGGGCCACGAGTTCCTTGCCCGTGCCGGTCTCGCCCTGGATCAGCACCGTGCTCGGACTGGCCGCAATGGCCGGCAGCACCTCGAACAGGCGCTGCATCACCGGGCTGCGACTGACAAGGTCGCCCGCGTGAAAACGTCCCGCAAGCTCTTGGCGTAGCGCATCCACTTCCGACAGGTCACGAAAGACCTCCGCGCCGCCGATCACCTTCCCGTCCGCATCTTTAAGCACCGCCGTGGAAATGCTGATCGGAATCCGCTCGCCTTCGGCGGTGACGATGTACGCCGACTTCCCGATGATCGGCCGCCCCGTCTGCATGGTCTGCTGCAGCGCACACTCCTCACCGCAAAGGCTGGAGCGGAACACTTCATCGCAACGCCGCCCGATCGCTTCCTCGCGTGGTACGCCGGTGATTGTCTCCGCCGCACGGTTGAACGACCTTACGCGCCATTCGCCGTCCACCGTAAACACGCCGTCAGAAATGCTCTCAAGGATCGCGTCCGTGGCCGCGAACTTCTCCAAGGCTGCTTTTTGCTTGCTCCGTTTCATTGTGTTCAGTACCGGTGAGTTTACATCACCCCGATCAAACGTTCAACTTTCAACGCTCAAGCAATGCAACTCGCGAAAACGTTCGCCCATCAACCTTCACGCAGAGGCACAGATTTTTTACGCTCTTTGTGTTTATGAGCCAAACCGCGCTCACGCACCCACGCACTAGCCGCGCGCGGTGCGGTAGTGCGCAGCGATCTCTTCGGCAGTCAGTGCGCGCGCGTAAACCGCCACTTCGCCGCAACGCCCCTCGAACCCGGCGTCGTTGTTTTCCGTCGTACCGCCGACCCATATCGTTTCGGCACGCGCAGGCAATGCCGTAACTGCCGTGAGTTCAGGCGTCGTGCGCCCGTCCAGATAGACACTCACCCGCTCGCCGTCGCGGACCAGTGCCACATGGTGCCAGCTCTCTGCGGCCACCCAGTTGCGCAACGGCACCTCTGTCTGTCCAGCGACCGCCCCGGCAAGGTCTTTGCCGGTGTGGAAGATCAACCGCCCCGGCGACCGTGCGGTACCGCTGATCGCCAACCGGTCACCCGCCGCACCGCACGCGAACAGGTATCCGGTCACCGGCCGTGCGTCGTTCGGCATGCAGTTGTAAAACCAAAGTTCCACCGTGTAGGCGCGCCCCAGATCCGGCAGCGGCGCCGTGAACGGCACGCCGACAAAGTGCGGCACGCGGTTCTCTTTGCCCAGTCCAGGGAAGGCCGGTGCCTGTGCGCCCGGCATGGCGTAGGCCGTCGGATGGCCGAACGTACCGAGGTGTGCCCCGTCCACCGCGTTCACGGCACTGGGCCCGTTCCATTCGTCCATGCGCCAGAAGATCGCCGGACGGGAGGCCAGCACGGCGGCGGCATACGGCACCACCGGTGCCGGTCGCTGCGGGCGGCGCTTTCCGTCGTACAGCCCATCCAGCAGACGCTGAACCGTCGCGATGATGGCGGGCTCGGCACCCGCCTCCAGACAACTCGAACGCGCCAGCCATGTGGTGTATCCCCCCATCGCCATCTGCT
>Ga0209718_1002451_pt1 | contig 18224 bp, 14 predicted proteins | sample AD_JPNAS1_MetaG_FD_184420 | JGI IMG/M metagenome (GOLD analysis project Ga0209718, IMG submission 184420) | Active sludge microbial communities of municipal wastewater-treating anaerobic digesters from Japan - AD_JPNAS1_MetaG (SPAdes) (version 2) | ecosystem: Engineered > Bioreactor > Anaerobic... | reverse complement strand
ACGCTTCGGGCGGAACGAAATAGGGCGACAGGATCATGACCTGACGGCGCGCCAGATTGATCGCTGCAAAAAAGGCATTCATGGCCGCCGCGGTCTCCTCGCGTGTGGGACCGCTGTTCAACAGGCGCACAGCCATCTTACCAGCCACTGCCGGCTCCGGGAAATAACATTCCGACAGCAACCGCTCGGCAGACTGCTCGGTCATGTAAAACCAGTCACGCATGAAGGTGTACTGCAATTCGAGCACAGCCGGTCCCAGAACGCGGAAGTGATAGTCAAGTATGCCGGGACGGTCGCCCTTTGCAAGATAGGAATCATGGAAATTGATGCCGCCCGTGTAGGCGACGGTACCGTCGACCACCAGAATCTTGCGATGGCTGCGCAGACTGATCTGGAATTTGCGCTTCAGCACATTGGCCTGTGAAAAGCCGACGATCTCTAGATTGGGCTCACGGCGATAACGCCAGAAAAACCGCCGGAGGTTCGCGCCGGCGGATCCGAACGCATCATACAACACACGGACCTGAACGCCCTCCCGCGCTTTTTCAACCAGCAGACCCATCAACCGTTTTCCAACCGCATCGTCATTGAAGATGTAGGTCGAGATGTGAATGTGGTGGCGCGCCTCGCGGATGGACAGAAACATCGCCTCCAGTGCCAGTTCGGCGGGCTCCAGCAACTGGATGTCATTGTCGCCCAACAGCGGGTGGTTGGCGCACAGATGGTCGAGGATGTTGTTGAACGGTGCCAGTACACGGTCGTCCAGCGTCGCGCGCGATGCGTTGCGCCGGGCGTACATCGAAGCCAGCGGATGCGTACTACCGCCGAGACGTTGGCGTCTCTGGAACTTCGTGTCCGAATGCTGCTTCTGCCAGCTCTTGCTCGGCACCGTGTTGATCCCGAACATGACATACGCAATCGCCCCGAAAATCGGGAAAATACTGGTAAAGAGGATCCAGAGCAACGATGTGCGCGCATCGCGGGGCTTCAGCAGCAGGTGCAGACAGACCGACAGCCACAGCACCGCATGGACTAGAGTTCCGTAACCGACCGATTGTGATAAAGTAACTGCTGTCTCAGCATCCATATCAAATCTCGCAAAACAGGTTTACAACTCATTCGTGACATGGGCGTCCCGCCCATGAAACGCCACGGGCAAGATGCCCGTGCCACACCCCCCGTGACATGGGCGTCCCGCCCATGAAGCACCACGGGCAAGATGCCCGTGCCACGCCCCGTGACATGGGCGTCCCGCCCATGAAGCACCACGGATAAGATGCCCGTGCCACACCCCCCGTGGCATGGGCGTCCCGCCCATGAAACGCCACGGGCAAGATGCCCGTGCCACACCCCCCGTGACATGGGCGTCCCGCCCATGAAGCACCACGGGTAAGATGCCCGTGCCACATCTGCAACCAAGGAATTTTGCAAGAGCCTCTTAATTCAACTTTCGGCGCGTATCGGTTTGAGCGACAGGTCGCCGACGATCTTCCACACGTTGCCATCGCGCTGTACCGTCAAACCGCGCCCGGGCAACACGCGCTCCAAGCCGTCCTGGATCAAACTGACGGCCTTTTTCTGTATGCGTTCAAGCTTCGCCTGCGGTACCTTTTCAAGGGTCACCAGATCGAGTTGCAGCACATACCCCCTGCCCAATTCCGAACCGAAACCGGGACTGAAACTGGCCGTGACACGAAACAGTCCGTCGTGCTGAGGGTTCGCGGTCATTCCCCTTTGCGGACGCGCGGGATGCACGGCGAACAGGTGCCCATACTCATCCTCAAGCGCATGGTCAACCTGCTTGAGAAGCTCATTCAGCCGGGTTTCCCATTCTTCGACACGGTGATGACGCATCGACGCCCCGACCTGCCTCTCAGGCCGGCAAGCGCGCCAACACGAAATCGCGCAACGCGGCCACCGAAATGAAGTTCCGCACGTCAAAGTCGCTGTCTTCGATCACAATGCCGAACGCCTCTTCGAGGCCGACAACCAACTCCAACAGGCAGACCGAATCCACGCCGTACGCATCAATCAACGACGCGTCTGTCACAATCGCCTCGGGCGCCACGTTCAGAAACAAGCGCTCGACAATCATCTCTTTGAGCTTAGACTCAACTGTCGCGGTATCCATCAGCACGCTCCCCCTTCGTGTTGGCCTGCGTTTCTTACTTCAACTTCTCTTCGATATACTGCAAGTGTTTGATCAATGACACGTACTGCTTGTCCGCACGCATCTTCATCATGACCTGCATCACGATCACTAGAATCAAACCGCCGAGCATGATCACCGAGAAGAGCGGCGACGGCCCGGCAGGAGCGTGCAACTCCATATCGTCCAGATCCGTGGATGAGGCCGCCGGTTTGTCCATCCCGCCAGCTGGCGCAGCCGATTTCTTGGGCGTGATCTCTTTGTCTTTGGCGGCCGACTCTTTTTTGTCCGATGCCTTGTCTGACGATGCGGCGGTATCCTCTGATTTTTTCTCAGAGACGTCTTTCTTTTCCGACTTGTCGGCAGACTTATCCTTGGACTCCTTGTCCTCCTTCTTGTCTTCCTTGCCCTTGTCCTCCGCAGCCTTCACGGTCGCGTCGGTCTTCTTGGCGTCATCAGCCGAGGCCTCAGCTTTTTTCTCGCCATCGCCTGCGGACTTGGCGGCATCGGCCTTCTCCGCCTCATCTTTCTCTTCGGATTCAATGACGAAGGTTTTACTGCACTTGGGGCACTTCTGGTTGATGGGCTTGCCGAAATCGAAGACCGACAGCTTCACCTCACACTCCGGACACGTGACAACGCGCTTCTTCATAGCTAAATTCCTTCCTTTTTCATTAATGCGGGTCATTCTAAACGATCATGCCTTGCGTTGACAAGGACGAGTTCCCAATTCCCAACTCCCAATTCCTAAATCCTAAATCCTAAATCCCAAATCCCAAATCCTAAATCTTGCCATTCCTATGCACTCTTCCCTATCATTTATTGTTTCGTCGCGGACGGTCATGTTCTCCACCGCATCACACATCACACGCTCGCCCCGTTCACCGCGCCTCCACACTTTGGCGCTTGTGTGCCTCGTGTTGCTCCTCCCCCTCGTTGTGTCCGTCGCTTACCAAGGTCCATGGGCGTGGCAACGCTCCCGCTTACGGCCTGTCCATCCTCGCTGAGACCCCGGCCACGATCTATCACCTTCCCGGTGCAACTGGCTGGTCATATTCCCTCTGCGATCGTCCCGCCGTCTGCTGGAATCCCGCCTTCAACCCAGCGTCACCGCCACGCTTTGACTCCGGTGCGTTTGCCTTCGCGCTCACCGGCAGCACCGACATCCCCGTCCGCATCGAAGCGTGCGACAACCTCGCCGCCCCGATCTGGACGCCGCCTCCCGCCCCTCGCGCTTCTACCGCATTATCTTTCCGCATTGAACGTCGGGCGTTGGAAGTTGCAAAGGTCGTCACACCCCGCGCCCCGCGGTTACGGCCCAGACCGTGCGGGCGCCAGCTTTTTTCAACACACGCGCACATTCGTTGAGCGTCGCGCCGGTGGTCATCACGTCGTCCACCAGCAACACGCACCGTTGTCGCACCCAGTCGGGACGCGCCACATGAAACGCGCCCAGCATGTTTGTGCGTCGACGCGCTGCGTTGAGGTGCGTCTGTGTCTCGGTAACACGTACACGCTCCAGGGCGCGCGTGTCGCAGCGGCGATCGATACGCCGCGCCAGTTCGCGCGCCAGCAGCACGGACTGATTGTAAGAGCGCTCTCGTTGCCGCACCGGATGCAGCGGCACCGGCAGCACCACGTCCACCGCATTGGCATCGAAATGCGCCATCAAGCAGCCCTCCAGCAAATCCGTAAGATCAGCGCACAACCAGAGGGCGCTGTTGTACTTGAACGCGTGTACCATGTCGCGCAACACGCCGGAGAAGTGTCCGGCCGCACGCGCACGATCATAACGCGGCGGCGTCTCGCGACAGACGCTGCACACGAAAGCGTGTTGCACCCGCCCCTCGACCTCGCGACCGCACAGCTCGCACAGACTTGTGCTGTAGAGTTCGATCTTGGCGCGACACTCGTTGCAAAGGTGGCGTCCAGCCCGTTCCGACAGCCGACCGCAGCCGTATCCCGGACAGACGCGCGGGTAGACCCCGTCGATCACCTTCGTCATAAATGTGGTCAGGCCGCGCATCTATCGCCTTGTCGACTCGGCCCGCGTTACCAGAGCGTCTCCGGGTATTCGCCCGCCGCGACGAGTTGCCGTACAGCATCAACCACGCGCGGCTTATCTTCACGGTAGGTCACGCCGAACCAGGCGCTCTCGGTCGGCAGCATCGTTACCTCGGCCGCGCCTTCACGAATCATTTCATCCACCACAAACGGAATGTACCACTCCGCTTTGGGATTCCCCGCATGCGTCGCCAACCAAGCCGGGAAACGGCGCTCCAGCGCATCGAACAATACCGGCGTAAAGCCCCAGAGATTCATCGAGACCCGCTCGGCACCAGTCAGCACGACCGGCTGCGCCGGATCATCGCGGTTCTCCACGCCCCCCGGCACGCGCACAAGCTGCGTCATCTCGGTCACCGAGACCAGCAGACCGTCCGCCCCCACGTCGCATATACCACGCGCCACGCTACCGTATCCGGAGAGCGTCTGATCCAACCGGTACCCCACCATCGCAAAGCGCGGTTTCGCGGCGCTGTCTGTCGCAGTCGTTTGCAAAAAAGTGGCCAGCCGTTGGAAGGCGTCGCGCCCGTAGAAGTCATCGGCATTGATCGCGGCGAACGGCGTATCGACCACCGTGCGCGCCGCACGGATCGCGTGCGCCGTGCCCCACGGCTTGGTGCGTTCGGCGGGCACGGTCATTCCGTCTGGCAGGTCATCGATCGACTGATAGGCATACGCGACCTCCGCCGCGCCCGCATACCGCGCGCCGATCGTGGTGCGGAAAACTTCGTCAAAATCGCGCCGGATCACGAACACGATACGCCCGAAACCCGCACGCAAGGCATCGTAGACCGAGTAATCCATGATCGTCTCGCCCGACGGTCCCACCGGATCAACCTGCTTAAGCCCGCCGTAGCGGCTGCCCATACCCGCCGCCAAAATCACAACTGTCGGTTTCATGCCCATGATTTTTCTCCAATACACCCTAGACCAAAAAGTGTCAGATCGGGATCGAACGTGAATGCCATGCCGCTATCTTTAAGCGCCCAGTCGGCATATCCGCCGGTCGCCACAAGCGTGAACGTGCAGCTCTGCGACGCGCTCAGATACGCCACGATCTCGCGCACGATCCCTCGGTAACCGATCTGCGCACCGATGCGCATCGCCTGTTGCGTGCTGCGCCCCAGCTCTGGGCACGGCCCCTCCAGCACCACGCGCGGCAACAGCGCCGTACGCTCATAGAGGTAGTCGGTCATCAGCGGCAGCCCCGGCGTAATCACCCCGCCAACATAACGTCGGTCGGGCGTCACAACATCGAAGGTAAGCGCAGTACCAAAATCCGCCACGATCAGCGGCGCACCATAGCGCCGCACGCCGCCGCACGCATCCGCCAGGCGGTCCGCGCCAATGCTCTCGGGATCGGGATAGTCGACCGTCACATCCATCGGCAGCGTGGCATCCACCGTCAGCAGGCGGCACGCCCCCAACTCGCGTTGCACGAGTTGCGCCCACGCCGCGTTCACACTCGGCACGACCGACCCCAGCACCACGCCGCACACGTCCTTGTCGTGCGCGGCTTCGCGCAGTGCCTCGGCACAACGCCCCGGCTCCTTCTCGATACCGCCCTTCACATGGCCGACGCGAGACACCCGGCCGTTTTCACACAGCCCGACGCCCGTCGACGTGTTCCCGACATCCACCACCACCATCCGCATCACGCCCATCCCTTCTCACTGTACCACGCGCCACTCCAGCGCCAGATCCACCGAAGGCGCGGAATGTGTCAGGCAACCCAGCGAAATCGCGTCGACGCCGGTCGCGGCAACCTCCTGCGCCCGCGCCAGCGTGATACCGCCCGATGCCTCGGTCTTTGATACACCGCGACACAGCGCCACGCATGTGCGCATCATCTCGCACGACATGTTATCGAGCATGATCCACTCCGGCCGACCGCGCAACGCGCTCTGGCACTCGGCCACGTTCTCGACTTCGATCTCGACCTCCAGCAGCGGGAAGGCTTCGCGCGCCGCCGCCACCGCCAGATCCAGCCGGTCGGGATCGCCTCCCTGCCAGAGGCGACGGTGGTTGTCCTTGACCAGCACGCGGTCATAGAGACCGAAGCGATGGTTCGTGCCGCCGCCGCACGTCACAGCGTATTTCTCGAAAAGCCGCAGATTGGGCGTGGTCTTACGCGTATCGAGAATCATCGTTCCATACGCCTCGACTGCCTCCACGAAGCGCGCGGTCAATGTGGCGATGCCGCACATCCGCTGCATGAAATTGAGTGCCGTACGCTCCGCCGTCAGAATTGAGGCCGCCTTGCCTTCGATCGTCAGAATCGTGTCGCCGGGCTTAACCGTCTCACCATCCGGCACGAGGACCGTCACGCACAGCGTGGGATCGACGCAGGCCAGCACTGCACGTGCTACCGTCACCCCCGCCACGCGGCACGCCTCACGTGCCAGAATCTCGCCGGTCGCACACGCGGCGGAATCAACCAGCGCCAGCGTCGTCGCGTCACCCTCGCCCACGTCCTCGGCCAACGCCGCCTTGACTGCGGCCATCGCCCGCGGATCATCCATCACATCGCACATCGTCGACATCACCCGCCTCCTCTCATCCGCCGTCCGAACAAATACCCGCTGACACCGCCGGCCAAATGGGCCGCGTACGCCACCTGCGACTGCACCAACACCGCCTCAATCACGGTGACTATTCCCAACAGCCATGCCAACGTACGGGCCTTCATACGCACCGGAAAAACTAGCAATAACACATACACCTCACGCTGCGGAAAGAGTGCGGCATAGGCCCCGATCAAGGCGAACACCCCGCCAGATGCGCCTATACACAGCGCCGTATCCAGCGAGCGTCCCGCCGCGTCCGCCGCACCGACCCAGACACGCAACGCAGGCGGCATCCATTGCGTCAGCGCCGACAACGGCGGCAACAAGGGCAGCACCGCCGTCACGGCCAGCCAGCCCAGTCCGCCCAGCACGCCGCCCCACAGAAAGATCCGCCAGAACCGGCGCCCACCGATCTCCAGCTCCAACCCCGAGCCGAAGAGCAACACCGTCAGCATGTTCAGCCCCAGATGCATCCAACTGGCGTGCAGAAACATGTAGGTCAACGGTTGCCAGAAGAAACCCCGGCTCAACAGCGCGCCGTTCAGACCGAAACAAGAGAGCAGCACATGTCCGTAGCTGTAGCCATAGACAAACTCGGTCCGCGCCGCCGTCTGCTGCATCAAAAAAACAAAAAGACACACTGCCGCGAGCGCCATCGCGGCAGGTGCCCTCGAGAGCAAACCCCGCAGACGCCACAGCCATCTGCGTAGCATCGTGATCAAATCAGCCTCCGTCTCCGGTTCAGGCGGACTTAATCAGATCCCAGTTCGCGTACATCAGGAAGGTGATGATCGCCAGGAAGATGGTAGCGATGATCGCGCAGATGCCGCCGATCTTATCGCCCGATCCCGTCCCCTGCGCAGCCAGTTCATCGGCCGGATTACGATGACGCGCCGAGATAAAGGCTCCGCCGGACGCCTTGGGCTCTTCCGGAAGAGCACTGACAGCATCGGGTTCTTTCTTCAGTTTCAATTTCATGGGTGGGAGTTTATCAAAGCCGTGCCGCTTTGAGTAGCGGATTTTTATCGCAAAAACAACAATGTCCCGGCATTCGGCACTTGTAACATACCGGTGCCGACGATGGCCGCAGGGTGCGTCGCTGCCGAAACGATGCCGCTCGCATGACGGCCATTGATGCGCAGGGCGTGCAACGGCTGCGTGCCCGCGAAATCCAGCGTCAGTTTCGCGCCTTCGGCCAGTTCGATCGTCAGCCCCTCCGGAAAAGGCGCGTACGCCTCCGCCACCGCTAGCCGCGTCACGCGAACGTCATCGATGGCCGACGACCGATCGCCCCCGGCTGAGTTGAGCCCTTGGAATGCAAGCAGATACGACACGCCGGCCTTGACGTACGGCAGACGGAACGTGTAGCGTTCGTACAGATAATCGGTCGTAGTCGCCGTTCCCACCGTCAAGTCGTTGAGTTTCAGCGCAAAGTCATGACCCGTGCGAGCGTAATTCCCTTCTGTACGCGCTGCCGCCATAAACGAGACCGCGTAGTAGCCATCTTCCGGGAAGGTCACCGCTTGCCGGATTGAGGCGGTCCTTTGTATCCACCCCACCTGCCGTCCCATCGGCACAGCGAACGCAAAGGGCTGGCGCTCCACGCAGATTCCGCTCTTGGTGTTGGGATCACCGCTATCGGCGGTCGATGTGAACGACCACGCCGCCCCGCTGGGAGCGGTTGTAGTGCCACTCGTGACCGGGTTCTCGAATCCGCCCTCTTGCACCACGGACGGCCCCACATAGGTCACGCGCACATCATCAATCAAGCCGATGCGCATATGGCCGTTCGTGCCACTGCTACCCTCAAAACCGATTATTGCAGTCTGACCCTGCGTCACTGCCGGCAGCGTCACCTCATACGGTTGGAACCCCGGCGGCCCAAGGCTGACCGGCGCGATTTTAGCACCTCCGAACGTCACGTCCAGCGTGTGCATGGCATTCACGCTCGCAGACCACCTCCGCGTGAAGGGCGATACACCGGCACCGCCCGCGCCCAGGAACGAAACCCGGTAAACACCGCCAGAGGGGAAGGTCACCGTCGTATGCAGCTTGCCGTTGCCGAACAGAAAGGCCGCACGCCCGCCAGCCACCGGGCTCACCATCCAGCCGCCCAGATCCTCGGCCACGCCCGCCGCCGCTATATTCGTGCCGGTGACACCGCCGCTGAGGTTCAAGTTGGTCACCGCGTCGGAGAAGGTCCACCCGCGGCCGTTCAACACCGAGCCGATTTCGTAGCGCGCCTGGCTGTTGAGCCGCAACGTAAGATCGCCGGTCTCCTCGAAGGAGCCGTCCTGTACCAAATTGCCGTCTTCCTCCACTCGCTCCAGCCGGATGTCGTCGATCAGCGACGTGCGGTCGCCCGCTTCGATGTGTACACCACGGAACATGAGACTGTAGCTACCCGCCTCATGGTACGGCAGACGGATGTCGCGGCGCGTGAATAAATCACTATTCGCCTCGACCTTGCCCACCGCCACGCCGTCAAACACCACCTCCAGCAGATGCGGCAGGACGTGTGATGTGCGCCGCGCATGCGCGAAGGTCAGCCGGTACACGCCCGCCTGCGGTAACGTGACCGTCCCCTCCATGGTACCGGAACGCTGCACAAAGGCGACTACACGCCCGCCCCAGAGTAGCGGGACCCATGCCGCGAGCCAGGGCGAGCCGGGCGTGGCCAGGCCCGCACCCTTGTCGACCTGATTGGTAGCGCCGATCTCAGTGATCGTCGTTCGCGGCATGAAAGTCCACTCTGCGTTAGAAAAACCGTACCCCCAGGCGCCAGCGCCCAGCGAACCACTTGTCTTCTCAAAGTCCGCATTCGGCACGCTGCCGATCACAGGTGGTACGCTCGTTGCTACGGTCGGCGGCGCGAGGCGGAGCGCACCCGCCTCCACGCGCACCGTCTTCACGCCCTGCGGAATCTCCGCCGTGGACCACACACCGGCCCCGGCCTTGGCTAACACGCCCGCCTCGGTCAGCGTCTGCACGCCGATGCTGCCATCGGCCACTGTGACACGCCGCCCGCCCGTCGCGAAATCTGCCGCGCTGTTGGTCGTGATCGTCACGTCAAAATCGTCGCGTTTCACCAGCGGGCCAAGTGTCAGCACGCCCTCCTCCACATATGGAGCGCACAACGGTAGTCCAGCCTGACGCTGTAGATACAACGTGCCGCTGCCACGCTTGACGAACAGACCGTCGCCATCCAGCCCGCTCAGTGTCAAAGCCTCACCCTGTTCAACCGCCATCTCGGCCGCCGCCCCGGCACGTACCGCCACACCGCCCTGATGCGCACGGTTGAACCACTTGCTCTGCAGATACGCCTCCACCGCCAGCCGGTCGTTCTCGCTCGGCACATTTCCGAACACCAGCACCTCGACCAATTGACCGCCGCCCTGACGAAAGTGCGTGACCGGGGGCATGTAGTTGCGGTCGTTGAAGAAGTTTGAAAACTTGGCCGTGCCGACGACCAAGTGTGCGCCGAACAGTTCAAACCAGTCGTGCGGATACCGCACGAACCCGTTGACACGACGCCCATCCAGCGATACCCAGCCGTCGCGCAGGCCATCCGCCGCCTGTTCGGAGAACAACGGTCCCGGAGTTGCTCCGGAATTCCAAGGGTGGAAATGCGCATCCCCGCCATTACCGCTGCCGCTCCAACTGCCGAAAAAGAATCCGTGGTACCCGCTACCGCCCCGCGTGCCGCGTATCGCGAAAAAACTCTTGCCTTCCAGCGTCTTGTTGCTGGTGACCGTCCCGCCCGCACCGGGCTGCATCAGCGCGAGCCAGCAGCCGTTGCTTTTCATTGTGCCAAACTCGAGATACTGTTTCGCACCCAGCCAGTCATGGCTCGCCAGCACGGGCCCCGGCGACTCCTTGTAACGTCCGGCATACATCAGGGTCGGTGCCGCCGTGTCGGTCTCGCGCACGTCGCACCAGCGCTGAACTTGAGTAGGTGATTCGCTATCCATAACCACGTTGGTTGTGGCATCAACCCACAGCAACAGATTGTTGGTGAGAATATGCGGTGGCAGCACGGGGACCGCCAGCGAACTGCTGGCATCCAGCGCCAGCGTGCCCTGATCAACTTCAATCGTGCCGCCGGTGAAGTGCGACGCCGTCACAGTCAGACGCCCCTCGCCAAGCTTTCGCAACGTCCCCGCTACCACCGTGTCCGCCTCGACCACAGCACCGGTCACCAGTGTTTCCACGGTTTTACCGTGTCCTACCGAGGGCGCCTGCGCCCATGTCGTCCACACCGCCACACACAACACGCAAGCCACAACTACACCGCGCCATACGCTTCGCTTAACTGATGTCATCGCCCCACCTCCTCTATCATTGCACGCCGTCACCCACCTCATACCGTACCACCTCATACGCCACCCACTTGTTCCTGTCAAGTATGGAACGAGTCTACTTCTGATTCCATCTTCATAGGTGCGTTTAACACGCAGGTGGTAGAAAACCTTCGGTATCTGCTAGAATGATGCAATGACGACAGTAAGGAAGCGCCCATGTCATTTCGAGGATGGAGAAAGACTACGCTCACTTTGCCTGACAGCAGGGTTGTGGATGCAGTGTGCCCGGTTATCTTGTCTGCGAGCCGCGCAACGGATATTCCTGCTTTCTTTTCAACATGGATGATCAACCGCTTGAGAGCAGGTTATGTACGTTGGACAAATCCGTTCAACGCCGACCAAGTCCAATATGTTTTGTTTGCGGATGCACGCATGATCGTCTTCTGGACAAAGAACCCCAAGCCGCTTCTGCGTTACTTGCCGCAAATCGATGCGACCGGCATCAACTACTACTTTCAGTTCACCATCAATGACTATGAAAACGAGGGTCTGGAACCGAATGTTCCGCCGCTGACCGAGCGCATCAAGGTGTTCAAACGGTTGTCGTCTACAATCGGGCCGGAACGTGTGATCTGGCGTTTCGATCCGCTGCTCTTGTCGGACTCACTGACCATCGATGTGTTGCTCGACCGCATTGCTCACATCGCCGGGCAACTCAAAGAGCATACACGGAAGCTCGTGATCAGTTTCGCCGACATTGAATGCTACCAAAAAGTCCGCAACAATCTCGCTCGACAACCCGCACATTACAGGGAGTTTACGCCCGACCTCATGCGCGACTTCGGCAAGCGTCTCAGCGATATGAACAGGCAGTGGAAATTTGAAATCGCCACCTGTGCCGAAACAGTAGACTTGGAGCAATTCGGTATCAAACACAACCGGTGCATCGATGACGATCTTATGGTTGAACTGTTTTCACGCGATGCCGCGCTGATGGATTTCCTCGGTTATGAACCAGACCTTTTTGCGGGTTCAGACCGACCGTACTTCAAGGACAAAGGGCAACGGAAAGAGTGCGGCTGCATCGTCAGTAAAGACATCGGCATGTATAACACCTGCCATCATCTTTGCGCGTACTGCTACGCAACTTCTTACCTATTACTTCCTACCACCGCCCGGTAGTTGCCGATTGCTTCGGTGGTGCGCAGAGCGCGGTTGTAAAGCCGGAGCCCTTGCACGGATGGTGCAAGGAATGCCTGGAACGCCCCTGTCACATCGCCCATCTCCAAGGGCAGACGACCCCAGCCGTATGGACGGACCGTTCCGCCGTCGCAGAAAACACCATCGGCAATGACTGAGATCACTGCAGCTGAGAAGTCGCAGATAAAGACGACGTGATGACGCTTCCCGGCTTCGATCACGCCGGGATCGGTGTGCCAAAGCGCTGTCCGCGAGCCGTCTCCAAGTTCAATCGCCAGCGTGGGGCGTCCGCCCAACTCCGAAGTCGCAACACGCACCCCACAACCGTCCTCCGTCAGGGTCGAAAACAAGGTTTGCCCCGGTGCCGCATCGGTCAGGTTCAGCCACACTTCGACCGTCACCCCGCCATACGCCAGATCGCCGAATCCGCGCGGCACGGTCGGACGCGACGCCGCATCGCCGTCATCCTTCTTTTCCAACAGCATCCCGTTGGTGCAGACCTCCTTGGCCTGAGTTTGATTCCACAATCCGTCCAGCAGGGCGCGGTCAAGCGGATGGACACGCGCCACCGTCTTCTGCGTCTCTGTCAGCCAGAAACGGCCTTCGTGTTCAATCAGATCAGGATAACTCATACGGATCGCCACGTTGGCATCGAACAGAACCAGTTCCGGCTCCGACCAATGGATAAAGCCGTCGGCGTTCAGCACACCACCCGAAAGGAATGCCGGATTGCGTCCTGCCCAAGACTTTCCACCGTGGTGATGGTACCAGAAGAGGTACTTGCCCTCTGACGTGACAAACATCTTGGGACAGGCGCGCGGCGTTTTGAACGTCCGTTTGCCGGGCGCGAACGTCATGGGTTCGGGCAACGACCAAGTGAGTCCGTTGTCCCGGCTGTAGCTCTGCGCGGGCACGCCGTTCGCGGTGCGGAAGACACAGAGAAGATCGTTGCCGGTGAGCGGCACCAGATTGTGTTCTTCCTGAACACTGCCGAGTGCCGGGTTGCGAATGCCTTTGTCGCCTTCCGGCAGCAGACGGAATTCGAGCTTGTCGGGATCGCGTTCCATCAGGATGTTGGAGGCCTCCACCACCCACCCCTCTCCGTCCCGCATGAAAAACTTGCCGAGTTTGGTGAAAGCGAAATAGGCTTTGCCGTTTTTGATCTCCGGCTTGTCGATCCCCCAGAAGTGACAGACCTCGCCACGCCACGGATTGCCCTTGTCTATCTCCGTCACGCGAATCGGGATACGGAAGCGCTGCGCCGACCAGGTCGCGCCCTCGTCATCGGAATAGCGGAAGGCGTACCAGCCGTGCGTGTCAGACCTGACGCGCCGGTCAGAGCCTGGGAGCGTCACAATGTTGTCGCCATTGTAAACGTAAAACACATAGATGCGCCCGTATGGCGTGAGCAGTGGCGTGGCCCACGAGGCCTCGGGGCCGCTGTCGGGCTCGATCGGCACCAACTCCGACCAGCTTTTGCCTTGATCGCGGCTGACCGTCGCGACGACATGCTGCCCCTGCTGTCCTTCCAGCCCTTTGCCGGTTGTCAAGGTGCAGACCCAGGCACCGTTCGACGTGACGACGACGTACGGTTGATCCGCGTAATTCTCGCTCGGGATACGCAGACCGTTGACGATATTGCGCGGATCGGCCGCACGCACAGCGGAAATATCCGCAGCGCAAGCCATCCAGCCAGAAACTACAAAAAGTATGATCCATAAAACACGCATGATAATTCCCTCCAAATATGTACAGCAGGATAACCGTTTGGAGCGCACGGGTCAAGGAACGCCGTGCGCGATGCGCGAGACTCACATACTTTTAACAAAAATATCGTGCGTTTTTAACCAAAAAATGGCTTAATTAGGCGCAATGGGACGCGGTACACGCCCGGTTATGCGGTGCGCTAAGGGCAAAAAATTAAATGTGTAAGGAGATGTTGGTCATGAGAAAATTGCGCCAAGTGCTTTTCGCCACCGCAGTTGCGATGTCGTCTGTCGTTTTCGCATCCGATACGTGGTATTGGCAATCCATTACGAAGTGTACGGGACAATATGAGTATGGTTACTCTCTCACGAGCGCGGACAACTGGGTGAACGCGGCGACGGGCTTAAACGGTGTTCCTCTGAGTGGCGACATTGTCGTCATCGACAGGAACTTATATTCTCCCACAAAGGAGTTCGGCTCCAACTTCGGCACCGGCACGGCGTTCGGCGGCCTGATCTACGAAACCACGCCAAGCGGCAACACGAGCAACCAAGGCACATTCACGCTTCAGGCGGGCGGGATGGGCATCGTGGCTAACGCGGCGTTGGCGGGCGATACGCATAAGTTCAATGGCAATGTTGCGTTCACCGGAGAAGGCGATGCCGTGGTGGATCTCCGTGCAGGCGGCAGGTTGTTTGTGCAGAAGAGTTTCTATGGGAACGCAAACATCACGCTCGTCAAGAAGGGGTCTGGCACATTACAGAACAGCGAAGGTTACGCACCGCTCAACACGGCAAAGACCGCCTATTCGGAGGCCCGCGACTATACAGGCGGTTATTATCCGAACCGTAAGTTCGTATTCAAGGGCGTTAAACTGCAAGAAGGTGAACTCGATCTGCGCCAGTACTACTGGATATGGAATTGCGACTTCCAGTTTGACGGCGATGGCGCGGGACTTGCAATCAACAAGCTTGTTGCTGACCTCGGCACCAATAGTCTTGAGTTGAGCGGGTGCAAGTTCCGCGAGACAACGAACGTGACCAGTACATCTCACTACGTGACGGCAAATGACCCAACCTGTTATATCCATTTCATGGGCACGATGGACGACACCTCGTTCAGCGGTCTGTTCAAGGGTACCGCCGGCATCTGCTGGTGTCCGGAGAACAGCGCCACGTTCACCTTCCGTAAGACCGTCTCCCCGACAACCGGCATTCTGGCCGTCTCCAACGGCACAATCCGTGTGGCGGAAGGCGCGGGCTTTACGGCGCTTTCCAGCGTCACGGTTGCCGGCGCGAACTCCCGTTTCAAGGTCGAGACGGATGCCGTATGGAACGTTCCGGCACCGTTCATTCTTGACGATGGCGGCAAGATCAGCGTGGCGGACGGCATCTGCGTTTCCATCGTATCGCTCACCGTGGACGGCACGCCGGTCGCAGCCGGACTCTACAACGGACAGACGGGGTTGAACGGGAGCACGGCCGACTGGATTGAAGGCGCGGGCTATGTGGTGGTGACGGAACTCACAGAAGGTTCGCGCACGGACGTCACATGGAGCGGAACGGGCAGCGTTCAGACGCTCGCGAACTGGAATGGCGCAAGCGAGTTGCCTGCCTTGAACGGTGCGACATCGTACGTGACCGTGGCCGAGAACACCGCCGATAACTCCGTGATGCACCTCGACCGTTCAGTGTGGTTCAAAGGCATGGACGTGAGATCGGTCGGGTTCCAAACTACCGCTGACGCCGGATGCTCCTTCTGGCTCGGTTCGCTGGGGCTCGCCACGCCCGCTTCACAGACCTTCCGGATCGGAGCACCGCTGATGCTCACGGCCGAGCAGGAGTGGGCCATCGGGTCGGGCGGACAGATCGTCGTGGATGCCGCCGTTTCGGCACTGGCCACAGGTGAGACCCGTATCCTCGGCACCGGCAGCGTCGGCACACTGGAACTCAACGCTGCGGCACCGCACTGGGGTACTCCGGTGGTCGTTTCAAACCTCAACGTGCAGTTCAACGCATCTCACGCGCTCGGTCCCAAAGCAGCCCCGTTCGCGACGATTTACCACCATGCGACAGGGATGTCTCCGATCTATGTAGACGGCGTGACAATCGACCGCAACCTCTGGTTCGTCGATACGTCCACGACAAGCAAAGGCAAGACGACGATCACCGTACCCAAGAACGCAAACATCACCTTCAACGGTATCGTGACCACCACGAACACCTCGACGCTGGCCATCTCATCCGGCGCAGGATCGACGGTCACGTTCAACGATCTCTTTATGTCCCGCGACTCAGGATCGATCTCTGGCAGCGGCACAATGATCTTCAACGGCCCCTATCATTGCCGTGACCGTTTTTCCATGAGCGGCGGCACGATGGAGCTGCACACGACGCTGAACCGTTTCAACGGGAACATGGGTAACTGGAACGGCGGCACGATCAAGACAATGGTGCCGTACGCTGTGGAGGCGAACAATGCGACGCAGCGCTTCACGACGCCGAACGTGCCAAACAATAGTGTCGACAGTGCTCAGCGCGCGTGGTTCAATCCGTCCAAGAACGCTGTCCTCGATCTTTACGGCAGCGACCAGAGCGTCGATCAAATTGCCATGCACGGTGGCGGCGGCACCGTCACATCCGAAACGCCCGCCACACTGCGCGTAATACCCGCGTCCAGTTATTGGGCGAAGCATAACTACAGTTACGGCTTCTCCGTCCCGTCCGGTTACAGCGACGCCGACGGTTACGGCTACGAGACAACGGACAAGGGTTTCTGGACGGGGGCAGTGACACTTTCCTACGAGGCGACGCATCCAGCGCGCCGCTTCCTGATGCGTGCGAGCACCTCCACGGGACGCGTGGAGGTGGTTTCCGGCATCCTCGTCTTCACGCGCCGCGCGGCGACGGATAACGAGGAGTTCGATCTCAAAGGCGGTTCGGACAACCCTTACCCGCGCCTCGCCGACGAGGACGGTTCATGGACGAACATGACCGCACTGGTGATCCGGGGCGGCCGGACCGTTCTGGAACACGCCCAGGCGATCGGCCGGCAGACCGATGTGCGCTTCGAGGCCAAGACGGACGGGACGTACGGCGTGCTGGAACTCGCCCAAGGCGTCACGCAGAAATGCCGCGACCTCTACATCGACGGCGTCCGGCAGATGATCGGAACATACGGATCGTCCGAAAGCGGTGCGCAACACCGCCCGCAAGACAGCGCGGGCAACGAACTTTTCGCCGGGCCGGGCGTGCTGCACGTTCTCCGCGACGGTCGCCAGGGATTAATAGTCACCTTTAGGTAACCAATCGCCGACTGTCACTGACTGTCCTCCATTCTTGCGTTGCGCGCCTCGGTGCGGGTATACTGCCCCACCATGAAACCTACTTCTCCCGCATCCCCCGAGCGCCGTGCCCAGCTGCAGGCCGAACTCCGCCGCGATACCGCCGAGCGCCAGAAAGGCTATCGTGAACAAGCGTTACGCATACTGCCGCACGTCTGCGCAAGTTGCGGACGTAGCTTTGAGGGCAAACGCCTCAAAGAGCTGACCGTGCATCACAAGGATCACAACCACAACAACAATCCGCCGGATGGCAGCAACTGGGAGTTGCTCTGCATCTACTGCCATGACCATGAGCATGAGAAGACCCTGCTCGGCGGTTACTACGAAGGCGCGCGTGCTCAGAAGGACACCTTCAAGCCTTCGATCTTTGAGCAGTTTTCCGTGCTCGACAGCCTGTTGTCCCAACCTCCCGCCAATGATGATGCCAATGATGCGCCGGAAGACACTCATTAAAAAAACTTGGTGTCCTTGGGCCTTCGTGTGAGAAACCCTAAAGGGAAAATCTGCGGATGAAACCAGAAACCTTGAAACCAGAAACCAGAAACCTTGAAACCTGAAACCAAAGGCTCCTTACCGTTTCAACTGCTCGTTTTGGTTTTATCTGCGGCGGGGCCGTCTGACGCGGAAAGGCGTTGCAACGCCGTGTCGCCCAGCCGTTCGCGCAGTTCATCCACCGTGCGGCAGAGACGCTCGTGCTTTTCACGCACAGCCGAGGTGTCGTCAAACAACGAGAGTTGATCGCTGCGCTCATCGGTGAGGCCACTCACACCGAAACCGACCAAGCGCACGGGCTGCACCAGCCGCTCTGCATCGAACAGACGCAGGGCCATCGCACGCAGGGCGAAATCGTCGCAGACTGCTGTCTCGAACGGCGCCTGCCGCGTGATGGTGCG
>Ga0209718_1002443_pt1 | contig 18238 bp, 16 predicted proteins | sample AD_JPNAS1_MetaG_FD_184420 | JGI IMG/M metagenome (GOLD analysis project Ga0209718, IMG submission 184420) | Active sludge microbial communities of municipal wastewater-treating anaerobic digesters from Japan - AD_JPNAS1_MetaG (SPAdes) (version 2) | ecosystem: Engineered > Bioreactor > Anaerobic... | reverse complement strand
CTAAAACGATAGATTTTAAAGCCCCATTAATATATAATAATCCCTTCTCGCTGTCATAACAATTAGGAGCAGCGGTCGGGTCGAATGCATTTTTAGTTACTAAAACTTCATTTTCATCAAGATATTCAAAGAAAGCTTTAATTTCAACTTCCATACCTCCAATGGTGATATCCCCTTCAATTGACCCATCTTTCGATAACCAACTGAAAGTAAGCGGGATGATAATCGATAATACTAATACAATGATTAAAAGAATAATATAAGGAGAATGTCTTTTAACGATCTGTTTCATAGTCAGCACCTCCATAATTATCTAAACTTTGAATCGCTTGAATCTTTAAAGTAATATTAAATTGTTTAGTTAAATAACCATCAGTTACAGTAAGACCATAGTAGTCGCCAAAAAAGGCTACTCTTAGAGAAGCCGTGTTTGAGCCTGATACCGTTGTCAATTCTCTTCCTTCTCCTTCATAGAATAAAGTTAATTGTTCAAAATTATAATTTTGTATAGCTTGATAAACATGATTAGGATTGCTAGATGAGAAAGAAACAATATTCTGAGTATAGGTGGCATTACCAATAATCGAGCGGATTAACGCACTATAATCAACAACACTACTAGGATTTACATCTAGTATGACTAAATAAAGTAATCCCGGAATGTTTTTTGGTGTCAGATTACTACTATCATTATCCAGTATTTCTACACGACAACGAGCAGGAATTAATCCCGAAGTAATATCTCCTGTATTGGTAATTGAAATATCATAATAAGTAACTAAACTATTAAAAATGGCACTTTTATCTGAAGCAATATCATTGGCAAGATCAACATAAGCCAAGTCGTATAAGTCGATAGCATGAACAATGGTTCCGCTACTATTGACTTCAACTTCAATATCAGCCTTTACTTCACCCATTGCAAATGTACCTTCTTTTGAATCTGTATCAGTAAGGTAGGCTAAAGATGTCCCTAAGCCAATCGCTAGAACTATGATTAAAGCAATATTCAAGATTATTAATCTAACATTTTTATTCATTGTTCTCATGTTACGATTATCTCCTTCAGTCCCTATTCTGATTTTTGTTCGCTATTTTCTTCTTTCTTTCCTTTTTTAACTTCTTTTATGATTGCACTAACTAAATAACCAATGATAATTACACTAATAAAAGCGACGATAAAGGTTTTACTGCTAATAACTTTTATAATAAAACCTAAATAACTAATTGTGAAAACAAATTTCCCGACGAAATCAGCCGATGATATCTTATCATCAACCGCCGCTCCTTCACGAATTCCCTGCGTTTGAATTTCATCAGCAGCTGGATTAATATAGATGACCGCATGGGTTACATTATTCCCTTCATTATTCACAAAGGTAATATAATCCCCCACCTTGACATTAGCATATATTTCATCTTGTTCATATGTTTTAATATAAATAACAGAGCCTGTTTTAATTTCTGGTTCCATACTTCCGGATACTACCACCAATGCTCGATAACCAAATAGATATAAAGCAAAATGGGTAATAATCGCCAATACGAGAATACCAGCAGCTACATATCCAATGTAACTAAAAACTTTTTTCATCAAGTTTTCCTTATGATGCTAGTCCTGTTGAGAAATTGATACTTCCCATATCAGCCCAGTCAACATATTCAGCTTGTTTTGCTTGGAAGGTAATCGTAATCACCAGACCGCTTGCCGCTGCATAATCGTTACCAATTGTTGCACCATTATACTTTAATGAGGTAAACATCGTATAAGCTGTGGTGTTAACAGGAATGTTGTTTGTTTTTGAACCTAAATACCAATAGTTATCACTTCCATATACCCAATTTCCTGTATTAATATCGGTAATGATACCATTCCCACCCGCTGCTGCAGTATAGATAACTCCTGTTGTAGCAGTTCCTCCTGATACAGTCGTATAAGTGATTTGCATTCTTAATTGAGAAGCCACTGTAGAACCATTGGTTACGGTAAAAGTTGTCCCAACTAAATTTTGACCAGGAACGATTTTGTTAGTATTGGCAATTAAAGCTCCAGCTAGCGTGTAACTAATATCTCCCATCGTGAATGTTTCTGATTTATTGTCTGTATCTGTCAACCAAGCACTGGTAATACCATAAGTTGCTGCAGTTAACACAATGACAAGTGATACGATTAAAACGATTAATTTGCTTTTTTTCATATTTTTTCTCCTTAACTTCCTATTAAAGTTGTTGCAAGAACATCCCATTCGATGTCTTCCCAATCAACATTCTTTTTTTGTTTTGCTTCAAAGATAATGGTAACCGCAAAATCTTTGGCTTGAAACGGTGTTCCTATCACATGACCATTGACCTTTAAACTATGAATAATTTCAATCTCCAATATCGATGATAATTCATCATAAGCAGGAATGGTCGTTTCACCTACTTCATAATAATAGTACCAATATCCATCGTCTTCGTTATAAGTGAATTGATCATCAATCACTCCAATAACAGAAGCCGTTGTTGAGGAAAGGTCTGTATTGTCATCCGTAAAGACAACAACCGCTCCTCCTTCCATTTGATAGGCAATTTTTACCCGCAATTGCGATTCAATTGTTGAATAGTTTTCTACCCCAATTGCCCTATCTTGAACCACTAATTCTTCTCCAGGCAAGATAACTTCTAAAACCGATGCGTCCTCCAATGAACCTGTTAGTACATATTGAATTGATCCTGAATCGAAAGTAACCTCATCAATTGTTTTAGAACTAGCAAACCAAGCATATGTTGCTCCAAGGACAGCAAAACAAGTAACAATTAACATGATAACACTTAATATTAAGTTTTTTCTCATATTTCCCCCTTAAGAAGAATAAAAAGCCAGTACTTATTTTAGATAAGCAACTGGCTGTCATGCTTGTTTCTAAAACAAGTTTTAGACCCTATAGTTTTGCGTCCTCGCCTTTCAGCGAATTTGCCAACAGTTTTATATTTTTTTGTCTATTTCTTCTTTTATTTCAGCAGTAATTCTTTCCCGTTCTTTTTGAATTTCAGCTGCTAATTTATTTTGATATTCCGTTTGTAAACGCAAGTTCTCCTTTTCCTTCATCGTCCTGACAATCTTTACCATTTCTGTAATGAATAAGATAGCAAAGATAAGAAAGATAATGGTAAAGATAACAAACCTCTTATTGATTACAATATTCCCCAGATTAAGAAAACTTCCATGTTTTATTACCTTGCCGATATAATTATCAATCGTAACCACCTCTTCATCTTGAACAGGATTGTTTATTCCCTTCATTGTCAATGAACCGTCTTCATTAACGGCAATGACACGATGAACGATGAAAATATCTTTTGCCTTAGAGTAATAAATCACATCATCTCCAATAGCTATTGTTTCAAAATCAACTTCTTTTGCAATAATGAAGTCACCTGGCATAATCTCTGGTTTCATCGATTCTGTTGGGACAACAGAATACGTATACCCGAAGACTTTTAATGGTTCATGATTGCGATAAGCCTGAATTCCAAATATCATAATTAGAACTGCTGCGATGAAGAAAAAGATTGTCAATGCACCAACTGCATAACTTAAAATCTTTTTTATCATTTACATCCACCTCAATTAGCGACATTCAATTACAATTTTATTAATATCAAATCTTTGATTTATGAATTGATTATTATCGAAGTTTTCCCCTTCATAGGTAATATTGAAGAATATCCCGATGATTGATTGCGCTCCTTCACTTGTTAAAACCTCATTTTCCATAAGGAAATATCGATCTACTCCTTGAGTGAAGTATGTTTTACTATTATTTGAAGATAAGGTAGCAAAGATTTGTTCTAATGTTTCATCATCTGTATCGGTTAGGTATTCAATGCTCAACACTTCAAAATTAAATGAGTTTTGTATTCTTGTTGGATTTTCACTATCAAGGACTATCCAACCTTCTATTTCATCATAAACCAACGAATTTATACCATACATGTAAACAGAGCTTAATCCATCCCTATTTCCCGTGTTTTCCACAACAATCACATAAGAATAAGTATCCCCTGGAATTGTATTGGCAAAATCAACATCAGCAGTAGTCACAAGTGGTCCACTGATATTCCCATCATTAAATTGTTTAAAGGTATAATCAATTTCTAAATTCCCCACTGTAGTAACAAAGGTATCTGTTCTACTTTGGTTGCTTAATGTCCACCAAGCAAAACCAACAGCAGCCATCATCAAGATAGAAGCGACTAAAGCTATTAACGATGATAGTAGTGAATTTCCCGCGAATAATTTTTTAAGCATTGTTATCATCCTTTACTTCAGGAGTATTAACAAATTCACTCGTCGTTGATAATTGTTCTATTGCTTTTATTTTTTCTTCGCTTTTTGCTTTTGCTTTTGAAATTTTTTCTTCACTTTTTGTTTTTTGTTTTTCTTTAAATGCTTGTAAAGCTAATGCAGCTTTCTCTTTTTCTTTTGCTAACTTCTTAGCCAGCCTTTCTTTTGCTGCTTTTTCTTTTGCTAATTTATTCGCTAATGCTTTCTTGACTCTTGCTCTCTTTCGTTCTTCAATCTTCTTTAATTGCGTTTCTAAGCGAGTTTTCTCGGCTTTTTCAAATGCCAATTTTTGTTTTTTGGTCTTTTCTGATAAACCTTTCAACTCTCTTTGAAGACGTTTCTTTTCTTTCACAACAACATCTTTTTTATCCGTAATTGCTGTTAATTGGTCCTTAATTTTTATTTTTTCTTTTTGATATAAGCGCATTTGTCGCTCTAATTTCGCCAAATATGTCTTACGTGTTTCACTACTACGAGCCTTGATATTCTCTCTGATTAGCTTATTATTCGCCTTTTCCATTTCTTTTAGCAATCTTTTTTCCAAGCGGATTGCACTTTGATAATCCACTTCTTTGGTTTCCCGGATTACTTTAGAAACTTGGAATTTATTTTTCGCTCGTTCGAAGTCTTCGCTTGGATTTTCTTTATCGACTAATCGCTTAAAGATATCTTCACTACCTTCTACATCAAAGACAGCGTCAAATAAGGAATTGCTAATCGCAATGACTTCTCGCAATGTCCTTCTTAAAGCGACATCATAACTCGAAGAGTTGCGTTTATTCTCATCTAATTTTTTATTGAATGTATTACGATATTGATTTAAGAAATACTCTTTTACCGTATCGTCTTCTACTTTAATAGGCTCTGGACGATCCAATACATCATCCGGATGAATATCTTTTACCTTTATTAGTTTTTTACGACGAAGTTCATATTCATTCACATTTTCAAACTTCTCAGAACGTTCTTCCGCTTTGCTTTGAACCATCGTATAAGTCATCAATGCTAAGCGACTAACGCTTGTTGAAAAGTCTTCTTCAATTCCAATCGTTTTTTCTTTTACTTTTACATCATAGAATAGATTAGAATATTTATCGATGAATAACCATAATGTATAACAATTACGAAAATCAGGATTTTTTAAAATAATATTTGTTTTAATAATTGGCGGGTTTACTCGTTTTGCTTTTTCTAAATCTCTCACTAATTGAGAAGATCTAAACCCAGTAATCATTTCATAAAGTTTCTCAATACGAGCTAATAATTGCCGATTATGGATATTAGTAGTCTCATCTACATCTTTTTTAATCACCATATCGATATCGAGTTTTACTTCTGTCCCTTCGATTTCAAAGGTAGAGTTCATATTGACATGATCCTTAAGAAAAGATTCTACATTTTCTTTAATAACTTTATATCTTGTTTCAACAAAACTAACCAAACGAAAGATTAAACTGACTAAGAATCTATTTTCATAAGTTCCAAATTCTTGTTCGGTAAACGTTGTAAGTATTCTGCGAGGAACAACGCCTTGCTCATTCACCTCACGAATAAAATGAGAATTGGCAGCTAAATGACGAACAGATTCTGATGTTGTCCTTTTGGCCCGTTCAACATCAACAACCTCGTTTTCATAACGGATTGCTGAAGTAGGGTTTCGTAAAATTTTGTCGATACTTGGAAAATACGATTCTAGTGTTGAAATCCATTCTTCATCAAAAACCTTAACCTCTGACAATTCTTTACGATAAACACTATTTTTCCCAGCTAGAAACGAATTATAAAAATATTCAGGAAAAGCATTCTCTTTTTCGTTTTTTACTAAGAGTGCTTCGAGACTTTCATAATATAGGTCTAAATCATCTTTAACTCGCATCTAGATACCAACTTTCTATACAGTTTTTAATAGTTCAGTCAAATAGTCAATCGATATTGAGAAAGTATCCTTTCCAAATAATTTATTAAACAACGCAATTAGTTGTGCTATTTCTTGTTGTAAGAATGATAAATTCAATGCTTCAAACTTTCTCAATATTTTCATTGAGATGAAGTAATCAATTGCTTCTAAATCTTTACCACCACAAGCAACATATGCTGGGATAAAGTTTTTTAATTGTTTCATAATACGATTACCAAAAGTAATCTTGAATGTCTTGGCAATAAAACTATCGACTTTGATAATCTTATCCATTAATTTACTATCTATTGGATTTGCTTTAATTCCCTCTTGAAAAAGGTGCTCCATATAATCATAACTCATCGTCACTGCTTCCGTATAAGGAGCGTCAATATATTGTGCTCGATAATTCATCTCAATGGTAATTGCTCTATCATATACTTTATCAGTAATGGTAAATGTAGAATCATCACGGTTCGCAGTACCTACAAACCATAGATTCTGAGGAACCAATATCTTTCCTTCCCTGAAGTTTTTAGGATCATTTTCCAAAACAGCAGGAACAATATCGATTTTCCATTCATTTACATTCGGCATTTCCATAATTGACAAGAATTCAGCAAAATAATACTCAATTCTCGCTAGATTCATTTCATCGAGAATAATAATATTCAAATCTTCACGATACGTTGCTTCATATAATGCTTTTAAGAAATCTGTTTCGTTAAATTTCTTGGTAAATTCATTCAAGTAACCAATCATCTCTGCTCGGTCACGCCAAGATGGTTGCACAGAGATAATTGCAGCATCTCTCTTGAAAAATTTACCCATAGCATATGGTAGTGAGGTTTTACCTGTACCAGATATACCTTGCAAAATAAGGATTTTTGAGGTAGCCATACCCGCAAAGAAAGCTCTGATTTCTCTCTCTGCATAATACAATTTTAATTGTGATGCAGCAAAGCCGATAAAGCGACTAACTAGTTCCGGTAAATCAATCATATCTTCCGGTTCCATTATAATCGATGTTATCTTTGACTTATACTCCTCATCAACAGCAGTTAATTTTGTAAACCGTGATGGTAATGCTGCTTTCTCCTTTTCATCCTTGATGCCGAACTCTTCTTTTTCAGGTGAATAAGTTCCGGCACCTCCACCTACCTTAAGTGCTAAAATCTTGTTCTTTTCATCAACAAGTTCCGCAGTCTTTGCATTTAACATTGATATCTCTTCAAGCAATGAATCCTTTTCGATTTCACGGCGAGTGAAACGAATATACTTTCTTGCTAATTGGATTCCTCTTAAAATTAGAAAAGTGAAAAATGCTAAGTTAATAATTAAAACAATAACTTCAGCAATCCAATCCAATAAATTAAATCTATTACTCGAATTAATTAGATATTCAAAATATCCAACAATATCATGGAATAATAAATTTGAGAATGCTTCCCACAATCTAGTTAAGAATAACCAAATATTTGAAAAGAAAGTACGTAAGAATTCTATGTAATATCTTGAAAATTCAACCATAATACCCTCTTTCAAGAAGAAACTAAATTAAATTAGTTTATTCTTGTTTCTCGTTCTTTTTTGCTTCTAATTCAGCTAATACTTGAGCTCTAATCTTTTCTTTTTCCGCTTCAAGTTCTAATTTAGCTTTCGCTAATTCTTCTTCATGTTCTTTCGCTTTTTCACTAGCTACTTTTTCTTGTTTAATTTTCATGATGTTAGTAACCAATACAAAGGCTTCAAATACTAAGAAAATTGCTGTCGGGATTACCACGACCAATAAGAATCCTTGTTCGCTTCTGACATATTTCATCGTTTTACCCGCATTTTTCCATTTGCCATTATAGATTGCTAGAACATCTTTTTCCATAACAACTTCATATTTTTCGTCATCATTGGTTTCACTACCAGGAATATATTTATAAGCAGGATTAAGCGCAACTTTATCGCCTTGAGTAATAAACAATTTTTCACCTGAGATGGTCTCCTTAATATCCATAACTCTATGGGTATTTAGGATAATCCCTACTTCTTTTACGTAATGTGAAAAGGTAATGATATCACCAATTTCTATATTTTGCACTATTTTATCCCTGTTACGATCTGTTACTTTTTTTACAAAAATTAAATCATCAACCGTAAATGAATCCTTTTCGTTTCCATCCATTGAAGCTGTTTCCACTGTTAAGAATCCATTACCAAAAATCCCTGGTATATCTAAATTATCCTTAACGCCAAAATTGCTAATTGAGAAAATAACCAAAAAGGTTATAAAAAGATAAAAAATAACATTTAAAACAGTTTTAACAATTTTCAAAATCTTTTTCTTGTTAATTTCTTTAGTTTCCACATGAACCTCTTTCTTCATATTTTATGAATTGAAAATATGATATCATGCATATTTTATCACAATTATTCTCAACATGCAAATGTTAATATTAGGAACGTTATAAAGTTTATAACGTTCCTAATGTTTTTTTTAATTTTCTAAATAGTTATTTTATTTTTTATGGATTTGGCGTGTATTCAAATTGAATGTTAACTTTTAAATGATCATTAAAAATCACATTTAAGCATTCTGCATCCCAACCTTCAAGCCAAATACGAACTGTTATTTTGCCTGTATACCATTCATTAGATGGTCCGGTAGCAATATCTGCTATTTTAGTAGTATAAGCTGTATCACCGAACTCCTGTGTAATAGGTTCAGCAAGTCCTGATAGATCTATACCAGTTATATCTATTTGATTTTTTGCGATATAATAAGCCAATGCACCTTTTGCATGAGCTGTTCCGAAACCTACAGTATTATCAAGCGTCCCAGCAGTATTTAAAGTTGCTTCTGCCTTCTCTAAAATAACCTTTAAAGTATTTGATTCAATAATAGCCATTCTTGCAGCATTCATAGCATATGCTAAAACATCACTTGTTGCTGTGAAAGAATCGCCACCGGTATAAGCTTCGTCAAACGCAACATCAGCAACTTTAGTTTTACCTGTTGATGTTATGTTTGTTTCTTCCATATTAAGTTTTACAGTACCCGCAGCTTTTGATCTAAAATGTATGTCAAATTCTGCATAACCATCTGTTACTGCATCACCTAATTTATAATCATCTGTACCATTTACACCAACACCAATTTCAGAAATTGGATAAAAAGTTGCACCATCTGTTGATGTTAAATCTTTTAGTACTACATTACCAATAGCTGCTTCAACTTCTGCTTTAGTAATTGTTGATTTCCAAGCACTTGGGGCTCCACCAACATTTGTAACAGCAATTTCAAAACCACTACCAGCTGTTACTTCAACTTCAAATTGATTAATTTTTGCAGTGTTTGTAATTGTAAACCACGCGAATGTAGTAGCGCCCATTGCAACAACAGCGAATACTACTGCCAAAATTGAAATAGATAATTTTCTCATTAATTTGTTCATTTTTTAATCTCCTCTTTTTTTTCTTTTTTTTATTTTTTCCATTGTTATGGTTGAAACAGAAATTCATGCCCTTTTCTTATTCTGAAGCTAGGCGAGCTCCTCTAAACTTCAATTGCATCATTACACTATCGGCAAAGATAGCATCGATACAATCGGCATCCCATCCCTCTAGCCAAATGTTTACTCTGACTTTTGCATACAAGTAACTAACACCATCAACCGTTACTCCTTTTTGAAAAGCAGCGATTTGTGAAGTATTGTTAAATGCTTCGTATGGGTTTTTAAACGTTGTTAAATGATAAATAGTATCTGGATAAACAGTTGGTAATTTCAAACTGTCTTTTCCTTGTTGAGCTAAGTAGTAGGAATAAAATCCATACTCTTTTCCAAAACTTCTTGCTTCATTTTCACTTGGATCATAAATCTTAGTTATTAAATCCGTTCGTTCATCATCTTGCCCAAGAAGTGATGCTTCCACTCTTTTTTCAACAAACGACATTCTCATCGCTTCCGCCGCATAATACGTTTTTCTCGTTCCTGCTAAAATGATTCCATCGCCATTATCGAAATCCGATTGATTTACCCATTCTACTCCTTTTGATACAACATACGTTCCATCAAAACTTTTTTCTTGAACCAGATCATAATTCAATGTTGAATTAACATTTTCCACTAAATACAAGTATTTTGTTGTTGGTATTGAAGTCCTAAACCATAAATCAAAGGTTATATAGTCTTTGTTCCCAACCGCAAATACTGCATTTCCAGCATAATTTTTCTGAAAACTAATTCCATCAATGGAAGTAATGCTATCGAGTTTAATAATATTACCTATTTCTCTACGTAACATTTGTTCACTAATTTGAGGATAAAAGTTTTCACCGTCTAGTGATATTTCCATACCACTTTCCATTGTAACGGTCATTTCCATACCATCTAAAGTATTTTGTGTCGATAAACTAATCCAAGCAAAGGTTGCTTGCATAAAGGCAAATGCCGAATAAATTAACAACAATATTGAGACCAATAATTTTCTCATCTTTTCACCGCCTATTCAGCACTAGTGATTGAGAATAGCAATCTTATTTTTATCCTTCCACCCAATATTGCATCAGTACAATCTGGATCTTGTCCTTCTAACCAGGTAATGACTGTAAACTTTTTTATTTGATAAGGTTTAAAGTTGGATATTTCACTATTCATAATCGTCGTATCACTAATGAAATGTTCAGCTTCTGGTAAGTCATGATACTCAGCTTCCACAGTATCAGGCTTCATGTACATTTTCTCTAAAATTCCATCTTCAATGATTAAGAATCTAATTGCCGCATCGAGTCCGTTTTGTATACTAACAATTGATGTGTTTAGATTTACATCACAAGTTTCATCGCCAATATTTTGAATGTATAAGGTATAAGCGATGTATTTGTAATCAGGATCTACATAATTTCCATCGGTTGCTATGGCTTCATCAACCTTCAACCAATCATATGTTATATCTCTAACATTTGTGATGGCATCCGACAATAACCTGGGAGATGGAGACAAGAATTCTTCATCAGAGGAAAGTACAATCCCTCTCCGATAAGCATCAGGGTCTATTTCCATAACGAAGTTACCAGCATTTTGTCCATAATAAGTAATAATTGCTATTATGGCAGAAGCTATGCCGAATATGATTATTCCTGCTCGCAAAATTAACTTTCTTGTTAAGAATTTATTAAGCCAAATCACATTCACCCCCCTTGAAAATAAAAACCAATCGTCAAAATTTCTAATGACAACTGGCTACCATTTTTTTCATTTAGGCCCTATAGCTTTGCGTCGCCGCCTTTCGACGGTTTTGCCTTTTACATTGCTTGACTAACTTCAAAACAAAAAGCCAGTCGTCAATTAATTTCTTAATGACAACTGGCTACCATTTTTTTCATTTAGGCCCTATAGCTTTGCGTCGCCGCCTTTCGACGGTTTTGCCTTTTACATTATTGTTCAAAACAAAAAGCCAGCTGTCAATTAATTTCTTAATGACAACTGGCTACCATTTTTTTCATTTAGGCCCTATAGCTTTGCGTCGCCGCCTTTCGACGGTTTTGCCTTTTACATTATAAAATAGACTCACTTCTACCTTTTGCACCTTTAGTATATCACGACTAAAAATACTTGTCAAGCATTTTTTTAAAAATTTTTTATTTTTTTTATTTTTCTTGTTCAGGTGCTGTTTCTTTTACTTTTTTTGCCCCTTTTTTTGCTGTTTTAGATTTAGCTTCAGGTGCAATTTCCTCGTTATTTTGAGTAGTTTCAACCTTTTCTTCACTTGTTTTTTCTTTAAGATCAGTTTCAGTTGCCTTTTTCTCTTTTACTTTTTTCGTAACTTTCTTAGTTGCTTTAGGTTTAGCCTCAGATACAACTTCCTCACTATTTTGAGTAGTTTCAACCTTTTCTTCAAGATCAGCTTCAGTTGTCTTTTCCTCTTTTGCTTTTTTCGTAACTTTTTTAGTTACTTTAGGCTCAGCCTCAGCTACGATTTCTTCGCTATTTTGAGTAGTTTCAACAACTTCCTCACTTGTTTTTTCTTCAAGTTCAACTTCAGTTGTACTTTCCTCTGTGATTGGTTCTTCTATCTTATCTGGAGGATTAATTAACTTTTTAATTCCTTTTTCATTGTACAGATATCGATGAAATTCTTCCTCAGCAATCGGTTTAGAGAAATAAAATCCTTGTAATAAATTAATCTTATATTCCCCTGCTTTCTTCATCATTTCAACGTTTTCAATGCCTTCACAAATGATTAGCTTTTCATTTTTTTCAGCAAACTCAATCAGCATTTCTGCGTATCTTGTTTTCAAGAACGATGAATCTTCATCTTCTTGTAAGAAATCACGATCAAGTTTAATGATATCCAGTGGTAGCGAACCAATTTTTTCCAATATCGTATGATCCATGGCGAAGCCATCCACCGCAATCTGGAAACCTAATTCTTTCAGTTTTGTCAGGTTATTTCTTACTGTATCGTGCTTTTCAAAAATAGCAAATTCGATGATTTCCAAGGTAATGTTTTTCGCAAGAACACGATATTTCTTAATTAAATTCTGGAAATTCATAATTAAGTTTTCATTAGCTAATTGTTTCGGACTTAAGTTCATCGATAATTGAAAGTGTTTGCTTGGGAACATCTTTTTCAATTGTAAGAATTCTTTAATCAAGCATTCAATTCCCCAGTTACCGACCCAGTTAATATCCCCTGATTGTTCAATAATATGAATAAATTTGTTAGGGGATAAGACACCATATTCCGGATGTTGCCAACGTAATAATGCTTCTGCTCCATAAACGCTATGATTTTCAACATCAATAATCGGCTGATAGTAAAGCATAAACTGTTTGTTATCAATCGCTTCTTTGATCTCATCATAGAACCTGACATTTTCGCCTTCCTGAACACCCATTTCATCAGAATATAGAACAATAGAGTCCCCTCCTTCACGCTTGGCAATATACAAAGCTAAATTAAGGGAATTAAATAATTGTTTGAAATTACGACCATGATAAGGATAATAGGCAATCCCAATACTAACATGTTGATTGGTCTCTGCTCCACCAGCTACTTTAATCGGTAAAGAGCCCGCTTCCTTAATTCGCTCTGCCAAACGCATGATTTCCGCACGGGAATAATCACTGCGAATAGAGATAAGAAATTCATCTTTACTATATCTTCCGATTTGTACTTTTTGAGGTAAAGCTCTGTCGATATTACTAACAAATCGTTCTAATATCTTTTGCGCTTCTCTTTCCCCAAAAATACTAATCACTTCATCAAACTTATCGAAACTTAGCAACATCAGCGAAAAGGACATATCCTTAGGAATCTTACTAATATGAGAAGTAATGCTGAAAACAATTTCGTTTTTTGATAGAGCACCATCGATTAACAATGTCATTTCATCACGATAATTGCGATAGTCTCTACGAAAACGATAAAAGACAATAATTGCCAGAACAACCGTTATTAATATAGCCAAGATAGAAACAAAGACCAATGCTCCATCTGACCAGTTTATTATTTTTAGAAACATATCTTCACCCCTTCTTAGCTTTCTTTACGGTAGCGATTTGTTTTGTTTTGTCGATATTATATTCATTAATTAGTTCAATTGATTCCTCAAAAGAAACCCCCTTACTAATTAAGTATCCTTGAATAATATCGCATCCCATTTTGATTAATATTTGGTTTTGATCATCTTTTTCAACACCTTCAGCGATAATATCCAAATCAAGGCTCTTGGCCAAGGAAACAATTTTGTTTACAATTGCCCGCGAGTGCTTGTCGGTTGCCAAATGGCGAATAAACTCTTTATCTATTTTAATGGTGTTAATTGGTAATTCTTTTAAGTAAAGCATAGAGCTATACCCTGTACCAAAGTCATCCAGATGGATTGAAAATCCCTTGTCACGTAATAAGTTTAGTTTTTCAATAACATAACTGAAATTTTCCATCAAGAATGTCTCGGTAATTTCAATTGCAATCGTGCCTGGATGTAAATCGTATTTCTTGGCACAATCCAATACTTCATTGACAAATCCTGCTTGCATCAATTGCACCGGAGAAACGTTCATCGAAATATGAATTCCATGTTTTTCAAACTCTTTTGCTGCAGCAAATGTTCTTTCCATAATATAACGGCCAATTTGAATAATCATATTATTCTTTTCCGCAAGTTCGATGAATACCGATGGTGATTGGAATTTATATTTTGGATTATCCCAACGTACCAATGCTTCAAAACCGACAATTTTTTGTTTTTCGTTATTGTATTGTGGTTGGAAAAACATGACAAACTCTTCTCTTTCCAAGGCAGTGGACAAGTCTTTTGTCATCGCTTGTTCTTTAGTTGCTGCCGTTGAGAAAGAAGAATTGTAAACAGAGTAACGAATCGATGTCAACGACTTCGCTTGCGTTAAGGTTATCTGACAATTATCATAGGCCTTTCTGGCATCCAGCTTTTCATATTTTTGTGGTTCTATGTTAAATATACCACACTTGATATCAACAATCAAATTATTACCATCAATTTCTACTGGTTTTTTGAAAAGAGTAATCATCTCATCAATATAAGCGGTTGCTTGTTCATATTCTGGTAGGGAAGTAAAGACAATCGCAAATAAATCGATTTCGGTATGAAATAGTTCTCCGTTTTTTTCTTCAAGATATTCCTTTACTCGTTCAGACACTTTAAGAACAATCATATCTCCCATCTTTCGACCGAAGACCTTGTTGAAATTATTGAACTGTTGAATATCGAACAACACCAAAGTGCTTTTTTGTGGTTCTTCTTCTTTGATGAGGCTATGTTCAATACCTTTAATAATGCGGTTGAGCTTTTCTATCAATAATTCATAATTAGGTAAATTCGTAATGATATCGTATTTAGCTTTCAATTTATAATTGCTATCCTGAAAGGTTAAATCCGTACCGACAAGATATCTAAAAAACATATTCTTGACGGGAATCATAAACGCTGAACGCTTTATCCCCTCATTATCTTCAAAAAATAAGGTAAATGGCGTTTGCGCTATCACACAATGAATCAGGTTCACACCCTCTTCATGGGCAAATTGATTGATGTTTTTATAACGACTACCACGGGAAATAACTCGCCGTAATGTTTGATTAAACGCTAATATTTTTCCTTTTTTATTTACTTTAATGATATATGGCTTATCAAAATAACGAACTACCATCGAACCTTGAATATCGCTATTTTTCCTCAACATAATAATATAGGTAATAATAATCGCAATGATTAAAATCAAAGCATACACCAGATAAAGCAGTGCCAGTTGATAGGTCAACATTCCAAAATTAGCAAATGCGCTTTTCACTTCAAATAGATAAGCGACATAAAAATCACTGCCAATCGTTTCATCGCAAAACGGACTATAGCATAAATAGTATTGTTTCCCTTCAAAGTAAATAGAAGCACGATAAGAACTTAATCCTTTGTATAATTCAGCCTTTACTTCTTCTGTCCTTTGCTCACTATTACCAGGACGTAAATAATGATTATAAAACTTATTATTGGCGTTATTATCGGTTTGATATTCAATCAATCCATCCCGCTTCAACAAGAAATACAAATGCTCAGGAAGATGATTAGGGGATAAAAAAGTGTTGGCAAAGTATTCATCTGCAGGAAAGACAAAGAGAATGCTATCGATATTGAAGAATACATAAGGTTTTTCATCGGTATTATCCATCAACATTTCGGAAAACTTAACCACAGAAACAGGATTTCTGATCGTACTTTCAGGAATAAACGATTCATGAAAGTCTGATCTTATTCCTTGGTATTCAACACCTGTGGTGAATAACTGTCCTAAAGTAACTTCTTCAGTAAACATAGTTGCTAAATCTTCGGTATCGATATCCGCATATTCTTTTTCTTCCATATACTTAGCTAGTTTATGATAATCGCGGTCTATTTTATAACTTAACGTTTCACTCACGGTTTCAGTAATCATGGTTAAGTTATTAGCTATCCGCTTTTCTAAAAACTCAGTTGCAGTATAGCGATAAAAAAGATATGTCGCAACAAAAACTACCGCTAAGGCAAAGATAAAAAAGATGTATGTGCTTTGTGCTGTTTTTCTCACGAGCCCACCTCCAAAAAACAAAAGCCAATTGCAAAACAATTGCAACTGGCTATCTTTTCAGACCCTATAGTTTTGCGTCGCCGTTTTTCAACGGGTTTGCCAAATATTTCTCTATACGGACATAGTATATCACGTAAAAAAATAAAAATCAATTATTTTTTTCGTTTTTTTATTTTTTTTGTTATTTTGTTACTTTGCATATTGTGCAGTTTTCATTGGATTTGTTTTCCAGAAATGAGTTGAAGATAGTTCTAATGGATTTTCTCCATAATATTCACTAGAAATTTGATACCCGTTGTTGTCAATTGTAATCTTGATAGTTCCGTTGCGATCGACCATCGGATCCTGTAATTCACAACGATAAGACTTGCTCGTCGTTAACTCACAAACTTCACTATCGCCACCAACAACCGCATAAATAGTAATCTCGTTATCGTATTGATAAATCCGATTAATCGCTTCATAAGTTGGGTGTCCGTGTTTATTTCCCAAGTAATTACCATTGGTGATGATGACAACTTCTGGATCAACTGCTTGTAAAAACGCTTCGGTTGTTCCCTCTCTGGTCCCGTGATGAACCGCTTTTAAAATATCAATATTGCCAACGCTATTCATATATTCGCTTTCAAGAGCGCTGTTGGCACCATTATCCGCATCTCCCGTCAACAGGGTTCTGATTCCAAAGGCTTCCAGGATAAAAACAATACTCCTGCTATTTGGTTCTTTCATCTCGTAATTTTGGGTATTCAAAAATTCAATTACCACTTCTGGTCCGAGTTCAATTATTCGTGTACAAGAGCCAACATTATGATAGGAATCTAAAATCGTACAAACAGAGCATCCTTCTGCAGTATAAGAGTTAACGTAATCCTGATACAATTTCGTAGTATGGTCTCCATTAAACTGAATTAAGTTGACCACTTCATAAACTTCAAACACAAATGGTAATCCACCAATATGGTCAGCATCAGGATGAGTGGCAATTAAATATTCAATGATTTTATCTTCGCTGTATAAATCAATCACTTCTTGAATCGCCCGGTTACTCGTTTTAATGTTATCACCGGCATCAACCAAAACATCGATGTTGGCGTATTTGATGTAAATAGACTCGCCACAATCGCTTTGTCCATACTTTCCTAAATCGATAAAATAAATCTCAACTGGGGTTACAGACTTAGTTCCTTTTACTATTACTTCTAGCGGTAGGCTAATCGCATCCCCAAAGCCAGTAATAACAGCAGTTAATACTACTTTTGTTGCTTCTGATTCTTTTGTTACTACTCCGTTTTTAGATAAAGCCTGGTGATTAGAGTTGTAGGTGATAACACCACCATAGCCAGTAGTAAGCGGAAGGATCGTTGTTTTTGATAATGAACTAGGAATATAATCCTTCATCCACTTTTTAATATCTTCTCGATTAATAAAGCGAGAAATAACCACATTGTCGAGGTCTACCCGGATACTGGCATAGGATGTTTCTATTTCTACTTTTAACCGAATATCCCCGGTAAAACCGGATAAATCATAATCAAAATGATAGGCAGCACTACCTAAAGGACTACTCTTAAACAACAATTGCCAAGCATCATTTTTCATGATGGATACTAATAAATAAGTATCTTTCGTATAAGTTTCTCTTTTATCGGTCGCGAAAATCTCATAGTCAAAGCTTATCCGGCTTGGATTGGTAATAAATTCCATCAGTTCCAAACTACTCTTCTTTCCGTTTTCCGCTTTCAAACGGCAAATTTGAGCCTTTTGTTCGCTGATTGATTCAGGATCTAAACTAGCATCCAAATCATCTGCCAGAATAGCCCTGGTAAATAACCAACCATTACTTTCCCAAGCAGTGCTATATGTTCCCGTTTTAATATTATCAAAGGTCATTTCAACCGCCGTTACTTCGCTCAA
>Ga0209718_1002439_pt1 | contig 18256 bp, 12 predicted proteins | sample AD_JPNAS1_MetaG_FD_184420 | JGI IMG/M metagenome (GOLD analysis project Ga0209718, IMG submission 184420) | Active sludge microbial communities of municipal wastewater-treating anaerobic digesters from Japan - AD_JPNAS1_MetaG (SPAdes) (version 2) | ecosystem: Engineered > Bioreactor > Anaerobic... | reverse complement strand
GGTTTCTTTTTTTTATTTTTTCAGTCATTATGTCGTCCGATTTTTTTTTACATTTTCAAAGTTAATATTTTGTTCTTCGTTCTGCCCGTTTCCTTTACGCTGTCGTCCTAAAATGGCATATAACGGATTGGCGGTATGTTTTTGTTGCCGATTTCGGTGCACGTCACTGTCAAGCCACGATGAAGTTTGAAGCGAGCTACAACCTTTCAAATTAGCACTTTCTCGGCAATAAAATATACCGCATGTTACAAGCTGGCCTTCTTTCTTGTCAAGCGACATACCATTATAATAATCAATCAGTTCTATCATTCCGTTTTTGTCTGGCGGGTTGTGTGTCGGCAAAGTTTTATTTTTCTTAAAGGGGGGAGATTTTTTGTTTTTTATCAGGGTCGGGAAAAGCATACTCTTTTGCAAGCTTTGGTTTGTGTCAGGGCTTGTGCGGCTTGCAAATGTGTATGCTTTGTGGGTTGGATTCATAGTTACAATTTCTCCTTTAAAATAGCAATGTCAGTATTTGCATCTTTTTGTTTGAGTTTTATTATTTCCAATACTACTTCTGATAAGTACGGATAGTCAATAAAGTTAAAGCGATAATTTCTAAAATACCATGCAATTTCGGCTAAGACATCATTAAGTTTAGTTTTCTGAGTATATTCATCATTAGCTACAAATTTTTTATCAATTTCAAGAATTTTATCAATTGTTGTTTTTAAACCATCATTACATAGTTTATATTTACTAAGTTTATCAATTAATTTAAGTACAAGTTCAGTTTGCTCTATAGATTTTAATTGAGTTATAGCGTTTTCAACTTTTTGTTCGCCGTATTTTTCATTTAATACTTGTTCAGAATTAAAATATTTCTGCAAACTCAATAATTTTTGTTGTACTCCTGTTTTGTCCCCAACAATTGACATATCACGTTCAACAGATTTTAGTGTAGTGTTTATTATTAATTCATCCAATGGTTTATTGTAATTTTGGATTATTAAATTTAGGATTTCACTTTTCCCTTTTTCTTTTTCTTGAATAGATTTTTGCTTACCAAGTTCTTTTTCTTGTGCTATTTGCTTATCCTTTGCAGAAATTAAATTTTCTAATTCTTTTACTTTTATTATTAAGGAATCACATTTTGCTTGAAGATTATCCCTTTCAACTTTTATTTTGTTTTTATTTAATTCGGCAACGGTTGATTCAAGAGTTTTAATTTTTCTGTTTAACTCACTCTTTTCATTTTCTAATGCTTTTAGTTGCTCATTCAATTTAGCAATTTCATTACTATGAGCTGAATTCAACTTTAAAATACTGTCATTTAAAGGTTTTATTACCTGTTTTTGTAAACTGTCATTTGCCAATGTCAATTTTTGGATTTCCTTAATTAAATCCTGCGTGTATGCATTAGAAACGCCAAACATAATCAATATTACAACTATTATTTTCTTCATAACTTTTAACTCTCCTTTCTAATTTCTTTTGTTTTTATAATAATTTGTTGCATCACGATTGTAGTCACTCAGTAAGTTATATACGCTATTATAGCCATTATTGAAAACGTAATCACCGATACCATAAATGTCATTATTTAAAGCATCGATCTGATTTCTAAGCGGTGTGTAAATTGTATTTGAATAGTCAGATTGATAGTTGAACTCACTATATCTTGCTCCATTGTCGTTAATCTTTTTCGTTAAATAATTAATGTGCTTGTCGAAAAGAATTTTAGGTATTGCTGGTAATCCTTCTTTTAACCTTGTGCAGTTATTAACATAACTATTATCGAGATTGTTTGTAATGTATGCTCTTGATTTTTGTATCTTTTCACTTACATCAGGAAATGTGCTTTCCAAATCGTAATTAGAAAATGTATATCCTTTGCAAGCATTTATAAAGTTATTAATTTCATCGTATTTAGCTAAAATGGTATTAATTTCATCAAACGAAGTTACTAATCCCGTACTCCCTAAATATGCTGAACTTTTAAGATTTTTCACTTCATTACGAATAAATTTTAGATCATCGTTTTTCCATTCGGAACGACTAAATACATACATAGCTTGTTCTACAAACTTAGGAGCGTATGCAGAGTAAAGGTTTTTTAACAAAATTTCTTGCCATTGGCTATTGTCACTCTCATTATTACCTAAAAAGCCTTGATTGAAATAATCATTTATGCGATACTGTACATCATTGTAATATTTCTGACAGAATTTACTTTCTGGCATTTTTTTCAATGAGTCAATTTCGCTTTCAATCCTTTCAGTATATTGATTCTTGGGTAAATCAATATCTTTTGGAGGGTCAATATTTATTAACCACTTTGTTACAAAAAAGCCAATTATGGCTACAACGACAATTGCTAAAATTATTTTTACTGCTTTCATATTATTGCTTTTTGATTAATGTTTCTAACTCAGTTAAATTTGTAGCACTGTTCCTATCATATACAGGTACTTTAGCAAATTTATCAAACCCGTATTTATCTTTGGTACTTTTACTTTTACTTAAATAGTTATTGTAAAAATTTTTATAATCGTTATTCCACCCTGTTTTTTTGAATAAATTATCAAAGTCTTCTTTCTTTAAATCAGGCTTTTTAACCAAATCCCAAAACTCATTTTCAAGAGAATTACTACTTGATTGTTGTTTTTGAGTTTTGGGAATTTTTTGATTCTGGTTATTGCTTTTTTGCTCGTTCTGTTTTTCTTGATTGGTATTTTTTTCTAATTCTTTTTCTTTTTGTATTACTTTTTCTTTCTCTCTTAAATCACATTGTGTTTTTAGAATTAAGTCAGCGACTTGATTTAAGTTCAAAATACTCACTTTACGTGCATTCAGTGTATCACCAATTTGTTTTTTATATTTATCCTCAATACTATCAATTGAACTTTTGAAATCTTGTTGTGATTCCGAAAACATTTGACCTTTGAGTTCATCAATTTTTCCAAGATTAATAGCAGTACGGATAGCAATTGCATTATCAATTTTTGAGCAAAAGTTTGGAATTACAGATGATTCATTTGTAGAATTACTATTGTCATCTGACCCAAATATCCATATTTTTTGCCAAAAACTTTTTTCTTTCACATTACTTTGAATAATAGAAGTACTATCACAATATTTTCTTTTGTATTCTTTCAGAGTGTCGAGATTTAATTCAATACCTTCAATATAAGAATTTACTTTGTTGTTTATTTCAGCATTCACAATATTTGAATTGCTATCAGAACCATCTGAATTAACTAAAAGAAAAACGGTTGACGCAACAATTGCAATAATACCCAATATCCAAGCTAACTTCGGAACTTTACGATACCATAAACCTTTGAAAATTGCTTCATAATATCCATCATAATTGTCATCTCGTTTATCTTCAACTCGCTTCCATCTTTCAAACTTATAACCATACTTTGAATCACACTTAATTTGAGGGTCTTTATATTCATACTCATTTATAGAAGAACCTTTATAACTTCTTTTCCCTTTTTTTTCATCAATCTTTATATAGTACTTTTTTCTATTAGGCGATTGCCCTTGACCGCTAAAAGTTCTCTTCTTTAAGGTAATATATTTTGGGGTTTCATCTTTTGCCGGACAATAATTAAATCGTTCCGTTTCATAATCTCTATGAGAAACTGAAATTTGCCATGTCTTTTCTATTTCCTCTCCTATAAATACAACAATTCCTTCTTTTGGTTGAACTACTTTATTAGAAATTTGTATATTATAATTATTGACTAACCCATTTTCGTCTTTTACATAAAAATTAACTTTTTTATGTTCGGATAAGATAAGTGAAATGCTACCTTTGGTATCTTCTAGTTTTATTTCACGCTGAGGCGAAATAAGATTATCTTTTTGGGCAATTATATAACACTTGTTTTGTAGTTCCTCTTCTGTTATCTGAATTGTATTATTTATTGCATTGCGACCTGGTGAATAATTGCCAATTTTTAGTGTTATTGCAGCATCAGTTATTGGGTTTGAGAAGCGGTCTTTTGTATGAATTGATAAAGTGTAAGTAGTTGGATATATTTCTATTTCTTTAACGGTAATTGTCTTTTCAATATCATTTATTTCGAGAAAATCTGAACCTATTTCATACCACTTTCCACTCTTTACCTTTGTTTCACAAAACTGCTTAGACCAGATTATTTGTAAATCTTCTTTTCTCTTAATCTTACTTTTACTGTATCGTAAACTTCCATTTACTTTAACTTCTATTTTAACTCCACCTCTTGCTTGTTGATTGTAAATCAATTTATACTTTGGATTTTCTAAATCAATTTTTCCTGTCAAGTTTGCAGTTGGGTCGTGAGGTATTGCATTAAGTGGATTATCTGATTTGTCTTCAAGATTTTTTTCTACTAAAAAAACTTGCTTGTACGTGCTATATTCTTCCTGATAAGGATTATCAAAGAATTTACTCAGTTCTATTTTATCAGCATAATAGATATATGCCGCATCTGCAGTTCCTCGTTGATAATTTTCAGTATCATCATTAGATAAATTATAAAGTTTATACTGGTTTTTTATTGCTTCAAAAATCGTCCAATCTTCTTGTTTATTTTCAAGATAATAATCAGAACAATAATTTTTACAATATGTATTTGAAAGCTCATCTAATAATTTTAACACATCATCACCGGACAACTTCCTGACATTTGGAATAAAAATTGAAAAACCAACATTTCCTAATCCCTGCCTTTGAACATCCTGAATAATTACATGTTTTGTAAAAATACATCCCCCACTTGCAAATGAAATAGTGTATAAATACTTGCCTAGTAAATTTGGGTCTTTACTATCAGGACGTATATCCCCTGCAAATTGAAAAAATTCAGTTGGAGTTGGTTTTGGATATAAAACATTATACCCATCTTTTCTTGCTTGAACAAATAGCTTCATGTTACTCACTTATTAAATACATCCAAAATACTAGTTCTACATGCTGGCACTCTATCCATTAGTATCTCAACAATAGCAGACGCTGAGCTTCCATCAAAATCGCAAATTTGTTGAAAATAAACCTTTCCCAAAGAAAAGGGTTCAACTGTTAAAACTCCAGCATTGATACTTTCTTTCTTGCAAATATCTTTTAGCGTATTTATGAACGATTTATAGTTATTTTCATTTAAATATTTCTTTGCATATTCTACTCTTTTTTCATAAGAGATACTATTACCATATTCATCTCTTAGTAAATCACTTTTGGTTAGAACAACAAAAATTGCATCTGTTGATTTACCAAAAATCTTATTGTTTTTGAAATAAGTAGAGGCAGCAGACAAATAATCACTTTGAGTAAGACCATTCCCATCAGGTTTATTCTCTCTATTATAATCAACAAAGAAAAAATGAATTTTACGATTATTATTTTTCAAAAAAGAGTTTAGTGATTCAAAAGTATCAACGTGAGATTGGGACTGTAAGGGCTGTCCAGCATTTTTATCAAAAAAACATTTGAATATCTCGCCACTAAGTTCAATAAGCGAAACAGAACGAGTACTTTTTTCATTTGGACGTTTAAGAGTAAAAGGCAAATATTGAGTATTTTCCACCGGCGTAGGGCCAGGTAAATAATCATTTGCAATTCCGTCATCGCTAAAAATATTTTTTAATTGTGTAGCATAACGATAACCAGGTCCTGTGGCAATATTTAGATACCCTTTTTGTTGAGCCATTTGCAAAACTGCTCCAAGTGCACAAGTTTTACCTGAACCAGTTGCACCCCAGAAATAAACTTCAGTAAAACCTGTTGGTATTGAAGTAGGAGTTTGTCCAAGCTCAAGATTTGGGGTAACTATATTATTCAAGTTTTCAATTGCTGATTGAGGAATATTGCAATTTAACAAGTCAGATTCACAAATGCCATTTTGTAAAAATTCAATAATTTTTGCAGGGGGATATGTGTTTGGATTGCGCATTATATTATTTAAAATTGTCTGTTTTTGAGCATTTGCATTTTCTCTTTGCCGCTCTAAGAAGTCAATTTTTTGTTTTGCCTCCGTTACATGTTTTCCCGCTGGATGCTTTGTAATATAATCAGATAAAGCGAACTCATTGCCATATCTTGCACGCTCCCAATCGTCATTATCTATTGAATCCAATTGCTGTTGCAATGAAATAATTTTATTTCGTTTTGTAACATCTAAATTACCCGTTTTCTTTAACTCATCAAGAGTTACATTACCTCCTTTGATTTCATCAAAGAGTTGTTCTGCTGTCAAACTGGCTACATTTGCCAAAATTATATTTCTCTCCATTCGAAAATATTTGTATTAATTATTAAAGTTCATTTTCCCTAGTACTGCCCATACTAAAAATAACCTTCAAGCCTGGATAACGTGAGTGTCTTTTAGTTATAAAATACGACAGGAACATTAGTAAATATAACGCAATTCCAATAATCAATGCTAACGGATTTGGGTTAGTACGTTTATTGAATATACCTGAAACGTCATCAAAAGATAATGAAAAATCAAAATCGGTTGCTGTTTCTCCCTTTGCACGAAATGAAGAATATGATTTTAGTTGTTCATTCCATGAGGATATTTCACTTTTTAGCGTATTTACCACTTGTACAATACCAATAGGTGACCAACTTGATACTTTATCTTTTGCATCAGACAACCAAGCTGAATCAATCTGTTTCATCTCGGAATAGTTAGAGGGATATAGCTGCGCTTTCAATGAAAACATTTTATTTTCAACTTGTGTGTTGTCATCTGTTCCTTCAACAAAACCAAAGTTTTTATACTCTTCAGGATTAACTCTCTTTGCTGCTACAATACTATTTAAGCGACTATTATAAATAGTTAAGCGGTTGCCTGCGTAACTTTCATAAGCGATAAATAAACCTTCTGCTTGAGTAATATTTGAAACAACCTTCTTTTGAATACCGTCCTTTTGTGCAGTTACAACAAAGTAATGTGAAAACGGAAATATTGCAAAGAATGCAACAACTACGAACAAAAAAATTAAAACCCATTCCCAAATTATATAGGTTTTGAAATTACGACTTGTGCGTTTTAGGAGCTTTACTCCAAAGGCCAAACCACCTAAAATAAAAGAAATTAAAACTGCCCATATTATGCTTGTGGTTGTATCACCTAATGTTAAAAAATTTACACTAAGGAAGCAAAAGAAACCGAAGCCCAATGTTCCTAAAACGGTTAGCAAATCTGCTAATGAAAATTTTGATTGACTCATATACTTAAAATTTATTTTTTAAAATTCACGTTGTTTCTAAATTCTCTCAATTCACGGTCAATTTGATCCAATTGCTTTTGCAATTTTTCTCGTTCACGCAACAACTCATCTTTGCTTCTGCCAGATGGTGGTGGAGAATTATTTGCATCGCCAAGGGTAAAAGTACAAATCGGCAGAGAATTATCTTCACGTTTAATTTTCCCCGTAAATACTTCTGTTTTGTCGCTATATTTTACCGTTATTTTATATGGTGTTTCATTTATTTCTATGTGTTTTTTGTAATAAACCAAATAGACATTATAAGTGCCGTTTGGAGCACCACCTGTTGGCCAGTAAATGTTTTCAATAGGTGTTTTACTGTCTGGGTAATTAACATTCATATCTATTTCCAATTTACCACCACTTGAAATATTTTTATTTTTAAACCAAACTGTTTCATTGTTTGGATCGGTACAAACCAAATCCAAATCGTTGTAGTTATCCCAACTTAAAAGAATTTGAACATCTCCTGTTGAAGGCGTATCCGGACGGCTATCACAATCTGTAAATTCACCTGATTTTACCTTTAATAAAGCTTTATCTATTTGAATCAAATTTCCAACTTTCCCTTCTGCTGGCTTCCCAGTTCCTTGTAAAATACAAACAATTTGTTCGGCTGTTAAACTATCATTCAAACTTTTCATAAGAGCAATAGTCCCTGTAACAATGGGGGCTGCCATACTTGTACCATCCATAACCTGATAATCGTTATTACCAACAGAGCTGTATATAGAAACACCAGGAGCAGAAACAGTTGAATAGTCACCGTAATTACTAAAACCTGCCTTATGATATTCACGATTGCTTTTATCTACCGCAGAAACGACAATAAAATTCTTTGGTCTGCTCATTGGGTTAACACCTGCAAGCATATTTTCATTTCCTGCCGCAACCACTATAATAGTTTTGTGCTTATCTGAAATCTCCATTACTTTATTCCAAAGTCGTTCTTCTTCTTTGAAGTGATTGTTTTGTAAATTACGTTGTTCGCTTTCAGGGAGTGTTCCTGTAAATTGCATTCCAAGAGAAACATTTATTACATCAGCACCTTGATATAAAGCGTACAAAATACCATCTAATATTGATGTGGTTGTCATTAATCCTTGTTTATTAGCTACTTGAACAGGCATAAAAGCACAATTTGGAGCTATGCCACACAATCCTTTTTTATTGTCCATCAATGCCAATGCTGTACCAGCGACATGGGTTCCATGGTCAATGTTTTGAGCAAATACTACCTTTGAATGAAGCCAAACATTATAAGGCATTACAACTTTACTTTGCAGTTCAGGATGTTTTAAACTAAAACCATTGTCAACAATGGCTATTGTAAGATTTGTAGAGCCTTTTGTAATGTCCCAAGCATTAGGTGCATTTATAGATTTCAGATACCAAGATTTATCTGTGGATGAAAATGCAGGATCATTTGGAGTGTAACCTCCTTCAAATAAGGATTCATCAAAAACAAAAAGTTCGTATTCAGGTGCAAATTTTTCAGGAATTTCAGTTTTAAGTTTCAACCTTTCTTCTGGTGGTACTTCTATTTGCATCCGCTTCACAACATCATCGTAATACACAACTTTATACTTTTCATCAGGATATTTTTCTTTGAAATCCTTAGCCAAATCCATTATTGATTTGTCTTCATTTTCCATTAGTACATTCAGACGATTACTAATAATAACAGGTTTACCTGGCTCACGAATTATTTTTGTCGTATCTATAGGAGGCATTTCCCCTTGATTGGGTGGCAACACATCACTGTATTCTGGAGGTGTTGGTACTTTTTCATAAGGATTGCCCGGGTCGTAAATCCCACCACCATCACCAACCCTTGGGTCGTCATGAATCCACGGCTTGTCATCTATCGGACTTGGAATTGGGTGAACTCTTTCTCTGTCACAACCTCTTAATAGCCAAATCAATAACAAAATCAAAAGCAACAATAATAACAACCAAAGCAGCCATTTAAGGCAACCTCTGCCAAAAAACAAATTTCTTAGCCAATTCCAAAAACGCCTATACCAAGGCAGTCGAGTAATTGGTGGTACTATCGGATTGTATTGTGCTGTAAAGATTGTTTCACCGGTAACACCATAATCATTTGGATTTTTGTCCCACCCGGTAAATTCATAACCCTCTTTTGGTTCAACTTTGGGTACTTCACTTTCGGAAATTATTTCGCCAGAATGCTTTTGTAATTCTGTATTGCCGGAAATATTACCATTATCGCCAGCAATAAATCGAATTGTAAAAGGATTTTCAATAGGAATCTCTTGATTTTCAATTTCTGTTAGTGAAGGTTCATCAATATCAAGTGGTACAATTGTGGATTTCTTTTTTTCTTTAAATAAGTTCTTACTAATAGTTCCTATTGATTCTCTGACATTTTCTCGTAACTGCATACCCCAAATGCCCAAAACCACTATACCATCATAGCAATATACAAAATCATCATTAATGTATTTTATTGAATTTTCAAGAGTTTCAGCTTCGCTGTTTTGATCTTCATTTTTTAGAATCTCAATGATTTTTTGATAATGAGCAACAGTGTTCTTTTTTATTATATCATAATTTGTAAGTTCTTCTCCTTGTAACTCCGTAAATCGTCTTGGGGTTTCATTGTATGGTTTTGAAAACCATGTCATTGTATCGCCCTCTATTACAGGTTGTGCTAAAAAATGATAATATTTTTCGTCAACTTTTTTATTTACAACATTTTCAATATCAGTATAGCGTTCAAATAAGGTATGTTCGCCAAAACCTTGTATTGACTTAAAATATTTCTGTTCGCAACTGCACAGCTGCTCTTTACCTTTTACTCTTGGCATATTTTCTAATATTCAATAGTTTCAAACTCTTTAATAATTGCACCCAACTTTTCGTTCGCAATAGGATCATAATTTGGAACACCACTGGCGGTTACAAAACCTGCTTTAAGTAAATCGTACCACATTATGTAATTACGATAATTGGGTAAGAATTTAAGTTTTTGCTTTGGCAAAGGATTTTGATTAAGTAACTCGGGTAAATTGCCCATTTGAGTAATTAATTCTGCTACCTCATTTTTTATATTTTTCTCAAATTGAAGTTCATCATGTTCCCAAGATAATCCGGTTATATTTTCGCTGGCTTTCTTTAAATCAGAATAATTGGATTCATTATAATACTCTAACCCAACAGTATTTATGAATTTATTGATCATCTCTGCACTAATATCAGCAATCATTTCATAAACATCTTCGATATTGCGATAACCATCAACGTATCTACGAATTTTTTCAGCAATAATTTCTGTGATATCTAATTTTTCGTATAAGCGACGTAACATATCTTGAATGTCTTGAAAGCCCTCTTTTGAAAGAATTTCCGAAAGAAATGTTTGGTTTCTAAAAATATAATCATCGAACCAAAAAGTTTCCAATTCTTTAGCCAATACTTGCGAAAAACTTTTTACACGAACCTTGTTACCATAAAACAATTCATTTAAATCAATGTCCTTATCTTTTTCAAAAAAGTCCTGACATTCTTGAATTGTTCTTTGTTCAAAATGTTTTCTAAGATATTCCAAATTTGTTTCAAAAGAAGCATTAGGGTCTAATTCAGATACTTGCAATCGAATTCCAATATACTTATCCATATTCACAACATCTCTTCGCTCTATGTCGCGGATTTTATTCAGATAAAGATTGTAAACATCGCTATTATTCATCATTAGTTCCCTCATCATAGTTCCAAAGAAATATGGATCGCGACCAAAGGCAATTGCTAAATTTGCTTGAACATTTCCGGCTGTTTTAATTGCCTTTAATAAACTTTCAGCCTTATCCGGGCTATTATAATATTCTTTTAATAGAGATATTATACTGAAAAGAATTACATTTAGTTCTCTAACTGATTTTTCATAGCGTGCAGCATTAATGTTACTTGCTGCTATATTAAGTTTATCAATAATCAACTGAGTTCCATCCTCATTTATGCTTGCAGCTCTATCCCAGGAATTTTCAGGATTTTCAAAATGTTTTTTTACAAAGTCAAAATTTATGAATGATTTTCGTAAATCAACTCGAAAATTGGGATATGTTTCAGGTTTAATTTCTTCTAATTCAGTACTATTTTCATTAAATCCTCTAAATATTTGGCTATTCGTTTCTGATGATTTATCAAAATCTCTAAGTAAATATATATTTTGGAAAAACCTATTTGAAACGGTCCAATTATTAAACCACTCGTAATCACTTGTTTTTATAATTTCACCACTAAGTGTTTTAATAAAACGTTGATACCATCTTTCATTAAAGGATTGTAGCTCTCCTGATTTATCATTATTATAATCAAATTCCATATCTTTATTAAACCAAGTAGAAATAATAAATAATGGAGAAACAGGAATTTGAAAATTTTCTCTCTCTTCTGGCGTGACACCTATCATATTTCCAATCCACCTATTTAACTTTTCAGGCATTACACTTTGACTTGACTGCTTATGGTTTTGACAAAAAAGCAAAGCATTAATACGTTCATAGCTAGAGTATTTATTAAACAAATAATCAACCCTACCCCTTCGTAATAATACTGTTAAAGACTTATCACTGATAGATTCTTCGTTTGTAGATTCAAAACGACGTGTTCCTGGAAAATCAAGTAAATCTGTATGAGCTAAAAAAGGTTTTTTATTAATAAGCTCGTCTGGTAAAACAAAAATTATTTCTGCACTCAATGCACACAAAAACGGCTTGGAAAATGTCAAAATTTTCTCACTTCCACTATTATCATGATAAAAAATTGTTGTCTTTTCTGAATAGTTAGTTTCTTGCCCTTTAAAGGAATCATAAATTTCATCCAAACGACTAACATCTAGTAAAGTTCCTTTATCTCTTAAGACTGCATCCATTGGAAGATACACAGTATCAGTAAAATCTATTTGTTTATATTGAATTATCAAATCATCAAAAAGCTTTGTTAATTGAGGATTAAAATTCCACAGTAAAGAAAAAACATCTTTCCAATTCTCTGAAGACACTTTAGATACTATTAAAGAAATCTTCTCAAAAAAACCTGCATCTTTAAGATTATTAAAAACTAATTTTGAAAAATTGTCATTAAAATATTCTTCAATATCTAAAATATTGTCTTCTGTTATACTTTCTTGGCATTGTTTTTTGTCAGAGTATAGTAATTCAAATGACAAAATTTTCTCTTTTAGATTATCAAAACTCAATGGCTTATTAACTTTCAAATTATTATAATAAGCTTCACATATTACTAATATTATATCAGTTGGTGACAATAATTTTGCAATAATTGGATATTCTTTATTAATCCATTTATATTTTGTTGAAAATCTAGTCGCAACTGACGTTGATTCCATTTCATTACCGCGAGGATTAATTTGAGTTTTAAAATCAAACGTATTGCCATTGCCATCTAAAACTTTAAACGATTCTCCTTCTATTGAAAGCAATGCACTTACTAAATATGATTTGCCAGCCTGACTTTCACCATACATCGCAGCAGCAGGATTCCCTTCCAATGCGTATTTTTTTTTGTTTAATTTACGCCTATAATTAATCAAATTTCGATAAGCACTTTCGCCTTTAGCCCCTTGCATTGAATCGGTTTCCTTAACCCATTTAATGGCTTTCTCAATTATATTGAGTTGTGTGTTTATATTTTTTTCCATTATTAATTGCGTTAAATCTGATTAATACTAATGTTGCTAAACTCTCCTGAATCCATCCAATAATTTTCACATTCACTCATACTCTGAACTTGCAATGAAAAATATGATACTGGTAATTCATTTTGATTACGGTCTTCAACTGACTCAATCTTCAAACTTTCCTTATCTTCGTTGTAGCTTTCACGAACAATCCTAACTTTAAAAGGACTTAAAATGCGTAATTTTTCAATTTCGCTAACTGTAGCATCATTTATCTGCTTTTTATCAGCGGAGTTTAGACTTAATTTGTCTTTGATTTTCTCTTTGATTTTGTCTTCATTAAAATCTAAAAGATAGAATGGTCTTGTAGGATACTTTATTGAATCTAACTGGCGTGTCCAAAAACGCAGAGGTAGTTGAGATACTTCAATAATTGCGTTGTTAATTTCAGGTGTAATAAATGAACTGTCATTTTCTGACTTTGCAAAATATTCCGTAGTGGGCTTCATTTCTTTTATCAACTCACTTAAATCTAAAGAGAATCCGTTTAAACTACCTCTTGTCGCAGCGTAATTACCAATCATTGCACCAATAGCAACAATGGATTTTGAATCGTTAAAATAACCTTTGCCATCATGAAAGGGATACCATGTCCCAATTCTATAATTATTCAGTGTTATCAATCTATTAGGTGAAACAGCATAATATTTAAAGAATAAATCAGATAACGGTTTCAGTGAGGTCGGTCTTCCTGTTAACAATATAATATCACATCCGTAATACGAAAGTACTGTGGAAATTTTACCTACTAAAGTATCGAAAGTGCTTTCCACAATTTTTGAAATAGTTTCTTTATTGTAATGCCATTGCAAATCTGTTATTGAAAATCCAAAATGCTTTGAGAAGTGTTCCATAACACGTTCTGTGGGCCTGTTATCAGAAAATATATCATTAAAATTCAAAGTCGCTTTTTCCACTTTATTATCTCTTAATAATTCGAGGTAATGAGTAACTACTGGAATTGATACTTGTAAATTAAATTCACTTCTTATTTGGCGATCAGTAACAGATTGACGAGCATTGTCTTTGCCAAAATAGTCAAGGATTAATTTTGCAATATCTGTTTGATTTGATTTTCTCAATTGATTGGGGATAACTGCATGTTCACCCTCAATTACAAGTCTGCGTATTAAATTTTTTAGCAAATCATCACCAGCTATATAAAAGCTTTCCCAAAATAATGGGGACGGGGTTAAAGTGCATTGACCTGTATCATCGTATTTGTATGCAGCAATCATTAAATCAGTTGTACCTGCTCCAATATCAATACTCCCAATTGTTATTGATTTTTTATTGTAATTAACCAAATCTGGTCTCACTTTACCATAAAAATCAAAATATTCCTTGCAATTATTTTTATAGCGTTGGGTGAGTTCTGAATATAGATACACAAACTGAGAACAAGTTGCTTCGTCATATATCCACTCTTTTCGTTCATCGTTATTCGATAAATTCTTAAAAGAAGGTGTAACTTGTATGCTATTGCGTAATTCTTTTTCGTCAACTTCAATAGATGATGTCCCCGAATAGAACCGTTCTAAAATAATGGCTGCATCTTCTGCACATTTACGCAAAGCAATTTGTTCAATTCTTGACATTGCTGTAGGGCAAGTTACAATTATTCGTCCAATGCGACGAGGTTTGTTTTCCTCACCCCACTTATGTCTATATTCATAACTATTAATTTGCATTTTTGCTTGTGCCAATATTTCGAGGCAAGAAAAAGTCATTAATGCTTTCCGAGAATAAAATTTGTCAATAACCCCTTCGCCTGTTGTATTTAATGAACCATCTGAATTTAATTGTTCAGATATGCCCTTTATCTGTACTAAATTATTTTTATTTATTTCACCTTTTAGTTTTAGAAACTCCCAATCCTTTTGTTGAGGTTTATTGTCCCATAAATATCTTTTGGGACTTGAAAAAGTTGTAATTTTTTCAACGCCAGTGTTTAAGTTAATTGCTTTATGGATTAGCTCATTTGCTTCAATACCTAACCGAACTAAACTAGGAAAAACAAATTGTTTACTACCTTTTAGTGTTTCCACACCGAAATTAGCATCTCTAAATGCAAGACGCATATCAAAAGGTTTATTGTAGAAATTAATTTCCCCATTTTCAATAGGATTAGACAAATTATGCAAACCTAAAGGTTCTACTCTTGTAAAATCATGATTGTCAAACAATACAGCACAAGTACGTGAATTCCCCATATCAACAATTAAATCAACATCCCCAAAGGCAACATTTTTGTCTGAGAATAATGTAATGTTTGGCAATAAATTCAATTGTTGAATATATTTTATAACGAAGATAAATTGAGCTAAATAATTCAACTTTGGTTTTTTGATATTTAATTCATCAACACTTTTTACATCATGGAATAATTTCAAAATATATTCATCTACCCAATCGCAATTGTATGGAACTTTGGAGCAAAAATCAACTAAAGAGAATTCGTTATTGCACAACGCAAAATCTTTAGATCTGTCATAATTGCTTGCAAAAACAGGTGTTTCCATCAAATCTTGTTCTTCAAAATCTTCGCTCTCGTATTTAGTGCGGGTATCAAAAGCAAGTAATATATTGTATTTCTTAATGTTACCATTTGAAGATTCTGGCACCAATTTGCAACGACACCAATTTGTTGGTGCAAATTCAGTTTTACCATTACTACCTAAGGTGAAAAATGGAAAAGGTAACCATTGATTTTCAAACTTTTCCCATCTGCAACGGCTAAGTGTCATCTGAAAACAGTCTGATTCTCCACTATCAGTCTCCATTGGTGTAATAGGATTATTACCCTCTGAAATGAAGTCGCTTTTAATATCCTCCCATTTATACGGTTTAAATACGCCTTCTTCAATTCTTCCTACTTTGCCATCAGTCAATCCTAAACCAAGTAGATTATAAATATCCTTTTTACTTACCCAGATTTCATCCTCGGTAAAATTGTGTGCAATTTCAAGTTTTAGTTGTTCATCACTTACATCGAACCATTCGTGAAAATACATTTTGAAATTATCGTTCAAATTTATTTCCAATGGAACAGTAAATAATTGAATACCAGTATTTGCAATTAGATTCATATCAAATTTATATTAGTGCAAATTAATAATTATTCCTACAAATTTCGAAGCGTGGGTCGGCAAAATTGCACTCTTTGGCAAGTTTTGGTTTGTGTGTCGGCTTGTGCGACTTGCCAATGTGTGCAATGTGGGGCGGCTCTTAATAAACAAAAAATGTGGGTCGGCAAAAAATAAAACTTTATCGGGTCGGCTGGTGTGGTCGGCAGTCATTCCGATTTGTCTTTTTTCTCTGTCTTTGTATGTCGTCTTGTCAATTTTCATGTCGCTGTCTTTTTTTTAGGCTTGCTTGTAACGGTTGAGGCTATATGCAGTAAGGGATTGCGGGCTACTTTCCTGTCCACCGACACGAATTTTTATGCGGGGCAGAATGATTGAATTACCACTGAAACCCTTATTGCATATAGCCTTTGTTACCTGCTGAACTTCTTTCATTTTCATTGTTTTACGTCTTTCAAAATCAAATGCAGTCAGGTTTTGGGACACCTAAAATTGAAAATAGTTGTTCTTTGTCGAACTCTGAAACTCCGTTGTCAGTTGCCATTTGTAAAGCTTCTTGATATGTCGGTTTTGTGTTGAAAAATTTGCGATTGAAATAGTCATATTTGATATACGACCAAAAATAATAGTATATTCCTTTAGGTTCAATCATCAAAGCGGCATTGATATACTCTTCAATTTTGTCAATGGTAGGGCGTTGTGTCAGAAATGCTTTATTGCCTTGTAATAAACAGATTGCTGCATAAAAGAATGTTTCTGAATTGTCAAAATTATCTTCTATTGCTTTTTCAAAAGCCGAAAGAGCTTTATCATATAATTTCAATTTCAAATAACACATTGCTATTGAAGTGTTCAAGTCTTTATTGTCGGGATTGTCAGAAAGTGCTTTACGATATTCATTTGCGTATTTGCTTACCTCTGGCATTGGCATTGAATACACACTATTAAAAGTCGAGATTACTATAGGTTTATGACAAAATCTACATTCCGTTTGTCCTGTTGTAACTCTGTCACCACAACCGGGGCAAGTTAATTCTACTATTTGTTGAGCCATATTTACAAATCTATTTTTTAGTTTAAAAGTTTTAATTGTCGGTTTCTTTCGTTAGCCAAATAGCAAATTTTATCAACTATCAGTTGAATGTCGTCAAGTTTGTTTTTTTGAATTGCTTTTTCAAGATTGTCAATTTCACTAATTACATCTTGCTCAATTGATTTTACATTGTATGAAGATTTAACTTGACTGCTGTGTATTAAATCGTAAGCCTTTTCAACTTTTTTACGAATTGCATTCTCTGATATTTGCTTTAGCAAAGCATCGAGCCTTGAAGAAGATTCTTTCACATATTTTAATTCAACCTCATGCCTTTCAATATTATCTGCTGTATGTTCATTGGCAATTAGATTTGTAAGCAATAGAATTGCAAAAATTGCAGCAATTGTAACTTGTACTAATAATGCAACTGTAGTTACTTCAGGTGAAATTGCTATAAAAACAACACCAACTATTAGTGCCAAAAAAAAGTAACTTGTTGTAATTACAAACAACGGACGACCATAATCAGCTGAAACACTCCCTTTTCTTACTAAAAAGGGCGTTATTAGAAGCATTAAATAAGCAAAGTGAATTGAGGCGAATGAAATCCAAACAGAAGCAGGATTTTCAGTTCCCTTGAGGAGAAAGAAATAGAGATTAAAAACAATCAAAAAGATTGAATCTAAAAAGTACCAAAAAAATTTAGTTTTTTTCATAAAAGCCTCCTTTCTTACATTTTACTTAAAATTTCTTTTTTCTTTGCATCAAATTCTTCTTGAGTAATTGCTCCAATATCCAACATTTCTTTAAGTTGTTTAATTTTTTCAACAGGGCTAACATTTGTAGGTTGCTGATTTTGCGAAGGATTAAAAACTTGTTGAGCCATACCACCAAAAACTCCTCCAGCAGCCAAACCCATTCCTAAACCTGCACCTGCCGTGGCAACGCCACCGCCTTCGTTATTTGCAATACCTTTAAGTATATCAACTTGTTGCTGTTTTGCCCAGTCTTCGCCCAATATTCCCATAACAGATTTGTCGGCTTGTGCATTTCTCATTTTTGCAATGGCATCCATTCCAATTTCATCATAACGCCTTCTTAGTTCATCATCGTCAATATTGATTGCTGCAATTGAAAACTTAACTAATTTTAATCCATAATCAT
>Ga0209718_1002437_pt1 | contig 18259 bp, 14 predicted proteins | sample AD_JPNAS1_MetaG_FD_184420 | JGI IMG/M metagenome (GOLD analysis project Ga0209718, IMG submission 184420) | Active sludge microbial communities of municipal wastewater-treating anaerobic digesters from Japan - AD_JPNAS1_MetaG (SPAdes) (version 2) | ecosystem: Engineered > Bioreactor > Anaerobic... | reverse complement strand
AGATGGGCATCACCGTTCGAGTAAAGATAGTTGAACACGACCACCGCGAAGAATCTTTCGATTTCGATCCGCCACGCCGGAACGTATGTCCGTACCAGTTGTCCGGCCTCTTCGTAACTGTAGCGGTACTTGAAGTCCGAGCCGTCCATATTCCGCGTCCTGCCTGCGAGCGACGCGAAGTCTTCCTGTGCCCACTTTCCTCCGTCGGGCTTCACGTCAAACCGCCGCGTGAGATAAGCGGGCGATCCATCCTTGAAGAAGACGAGACCGTTGTCCGCCGTGGTGATACCGTAAGCCTCCCGTGCGATCTGCATGGTCAGATGTTCGTTCGCAGGGACCTGCACGGCGTTTTTCAGATCGCGCGGCACGGGTTTCAGAATGTGAGTACTCTGTTCACCCTCTTGCGCCAGCCGAAGCGCTCCCCCATCAACCAACATGCCCACCTTCTCCTGAACACCAGAGATGGAGGCACGTTTACGGTTCAGCAAAAACAGTCCCGCCGTCTCCGCATCGCGTTGCGGCGGATCGTAGGGGAGAATGCGACTGACGTCTTTGCCATCAAACAACACGGTTCACTCCTCTATGGGTTTTGCTGTTACCGCGCCGATTGTATCGGTCTGCGCAGTCGCCAGGAGAATCCCGAAGTCGTCGCGCTCATCGATTTTCAGGTAGCGGCTCTGTACGTCCCGATTCGCACCTTCGCTAAGCATATTGGCGAAAAACGGGAAGAGATGCCTGCATTGATGTTCCTGCTGGGTCTTGGGCAGCGTCAAACTGATCGGGGGCAGCGTCTCGTCGGCATAGTAGGTGTCGTCGTAACGAAAATCATATCGCTTGCGGTCCTCCTGTTCCGTCAGGACGCCAGCGAACACCCCGTTCCGGTATATGGCAGCTTTACGCATTTATCTTCCCCTTCCTCACATCAAGCGAGAGTTCAAGACCAAGGATTTCCGCGATCCGCAACAGGACACTCAACGTCGGGTTGCCCTGTCCGCGTTCCACCTTGCATACCGTGTTCACGCTGACCCCGGCCAACTCAGCCAAATGCGGCTGCGTGACACGCAACTCCTGTCGCCGCGCCTTAATCCGTTCTCCTATCTGCCGTGCAGACAAAGCCAACGCCTCCTTAGTGCCTTACGGCTCGACAAACACGATAAAAAACAAGTCGTTTTCACCCTTGCCCCTTGGGAGAGGGCTGCGGGCTCTGCCCGCATTCGCGTTAAACACTAATCGCACTATAGTATGATTTTTGAAAGGAAAGCAAGCGCAACACGCTCATAAGTTCAGAAAATCACGTTTTAGTGTGAGCCGGGGGCGTACGGCTCTCAGACGGACGTGAACGTCCGTGATTCGCCACGCCAACGGCGGCTCACCGCCATGTCACTTGTTGAAGCCTTTGTGGTTCATGAATTCCCAGATGCGTCCCATCCATGTGTAGCTGCCGGTGCCCGGAGCGGCCTTGCGCTGAAAGCAGTGGGGACGACCAACCAACGTGTGGAGATCACTCTGGATGCCCATCCGACGGAGCTGCTCCCAGCATTTGATCGAGTTCATCGCCGCCCAGCCGTCTGCATCGCCGTGGATGAAGAGGATCGGGCATGTGGCGAGGTCGAATGAAAACTCGGGAACGAGCCGCGAATCGTCTTCGTTACCGCCCTGTGTGTTCGGTTTTTCCGCGCCATCCGTGAGCGCATACGCCGGATAGATCGCAATCGCCCACTGCACGCTGCAGGAGAGCTTGTCCAGATCGTCGACCGGCCAGTAGGCGCGGCGCTTTGAACTGGTCGCACCCATAAGCGTCAGATGCCCGCCAGCGGAGGAGCCCATGATGCCGATGCGGTCGGGATCAAGCCCCAACGCCGTGGCTTGACTGCGGACGACCCGCACGGCACGCTGCAAATCCTGCCATGCCGTCGTGTGCTTGGCCAGCCCGCCCAATGGACGCGGCGTGCGGTATTTCATCGTCACGACGGTCATGCCCTTTTCATTCAGGAAGCGCCGCGTCGGTGCGACTTCGAAGCCGTCAGGGCTGTTGCCCATGTAACTGCCGCCCGAGTAGATGATCTGAATCGCTTTTGTCGTGCGTGTCTTCGGCATGTGCCACTCGAGATAAGGCACGCACTGGTTGGTTTGCGCATCCGGCATCCGGCCTTCCGGCCAGAGCGGCTCTTTGCGGTACCCGTCGCGGGCGTCGTCGTTCGGATAGCGAGCCATCAGATCGACCTCCTCGCCGAGGCGTCCGTCAAAGTTCATCTGGCGAAGGTACTCAGCGATCCGGTCGAGCCAGTTGTCGTAGGCGGTGCCTTGCTCGCCCTTGTTGGGATCGCCCATGAAGCCGTGCGGCCGATCCGCAAAGAGGTGAATCTCGGCGGGGATTTTCATGCGGCGAAGTTGGCGGTAAATCTGCGTGGAGCCGTTCGGCGAATAGACGTCCGTCCCGCCATGGAAAAGCACCATCGGGCAGGTCTTCGCATCGAACTTAAACACGTCTGTGAGTTTGACGTCGATCGCGTCGCCATCGCGCGTATTGGGACCGGTCAGCCCGTCGGTAAGCGCATAAGCGGTGTAGATCGGTATCGCCCAGTTGACATGGCACGGAAGCTGGTCGAGCGCGTCGACCGCCTCGTATGCCGGCGTGAGCGCACTCGTCGCGAGCAAGACCGTCAGGTGCGAGCCCGCCGAGAAGCCGAACGCGCCGATCTTCTCCGGATCGAAGCCGCGCTTCTGCGCCTCGCTGCGCACGAGGCGAACGGCGCGCTGTCCGTCCTGCCACCCGCTCTGATAGATCGGCAGACCTTGCGGGCGCGGCGTCCGATAGGTGAGGCTGACACAGACAAACCCGAGGTCAAGCAGCTTCTTGGCGACCCGGTCAATCCAGACGCCGTCGCAGCAGTTCTGATAGCCGCCGCCGGAGATCAACAGCATGCACGCTCCGTTTTTCTCCGCCGGAGGATCGTACCAATCGAGATACGGCATCACACGCTCGGCCGGCTTGAATCCCGGCTCTTTGACCTCCTGAGTGGTCGCCGCAATCTGTTGAGGCTGGAAATTCGGAATCTTGCCTTCCGGCCAGAGCGTGACCCGTTCCCCGGCGAACGCCAATACGGCCACTGAGAACCATGCCCCTAGAACCCATGCTCTTTTCATCGTATCATTCCTTTCTTTTTATCAAGGCGTGCCAAAACAATAGAAGTCCCCGAGCGTACGCAAATAGATCCGGCTCTTCAGGATCACCGGCGTGGCAAAGACCCCGGACGGCAGGGTGTTCGTCACGACGCCGCCGAATGAACGGCCAACAGGCACAACGTACCCACCTCCCTTGCGGTCGAAAAGATAAAGATGGCCGTTCGCCAACGTAGGCGAGGAGTAGAACGGCGTTTTGAAATCGTGCTGCCAGACTACCTGTCCATCCTTTGCATCGTAGCACCGGAACAAGCCCTGATCGGCAACCGCATACAGCAACCCTTGGTGAAGCAACGGCGACGGCACATACCCCGCCTTGGCGTCCCCCGTCCACGTCACATGCGTCTGCGTTACATCGCCCTGTCCGTCGGCGCGGATGGCGAGCGTTTTTCGCCCCGGATACCCGCCCGTCGCGTAGACCGTCGACTCGTCTGCCACTGGCGTCGCCACGCAAGTGCGCGCCGGGCCTTCGCAGTTCCACAGCAACGTCCCGTTGTCGGGATCGTAACCGCGCGTACTCAATCCGCCGATGAGCAGCAACTGTTCGCGGCCGGCGACCGTACGCACCAAGGCGGGGGCGTAGCTCTCGTTGTTGGCGCGGATGATTCTGCGCCAGACCACATCGCCGGTAGCACGGTGAAAGGCTGTCAGGTAACACCCCTTGGGGCCTTCCACAGGCACGATCACAGCCGATTTATAGAGTGCGGGCGAGGCGGAGTATCCTTGGATCGTGTTGTAGGGCGCGACGGTTTTGCGCCAAAGGATATCGCCGTTCATGGAGACCGCAGCCATCTCGACACCGGCTCCGACCTGATACGGCACAAACAACCGCTCGCCGTCACACGCCGGTGTCGCGGCGGCCGGTGCGTTATCGGGGTGCTGTCGCCCGACGGGACCGGCATAGATTTCGGTCTGCCAGACGGTTTTCCCGGTCGCGCGTTCCAAGCCGTAGAGCCAAAGCTGCGCGCGGTCTTTCGTCTTCTCCCCCGCCGTGACATAAATCCGATCGCCAACTATGGCCGGTGTCGAGTGGCCGAGCCCCTGCAACGTGACGCGCCAGATGAGGTTTGAACGTTCATCCCACACTATCGGCGGCGACTGGTTGTCTGGCGCGATATTATCGAGCGCCGGACCGCGCCACCAAGGCCAGTCGCCGGTGGCCGCGACAGGCGGCGGCAGCGTATCCCAACCGTCTTTCGGTTCGACCTCTGGCAGCGCATCGCCGTACATCCGGCACGCAAACATGCCGACCGCCAAAACCACTGCCGCAACTCTTACGTTCATGATCCCCCCTAGCCTCGGTCATTTCAAGTACGTTGAAGCGTAGCGAAAGCAGTTGCGGGCGTCCAGCCGATTTATATCATTCGCGTAAAAACAACGGGCGGAGTGCGCGATGCCCCCCGCCCGCTGTTTGATCACATGACGCGCTTAGATGAAGACATCGTCAAGCCGACTCTGGGCTTCGGCTTGAAGCGCCGCCATCTCCTCTTCGCTGATCGGCTCGGCCAACGGCACGAGCTTGATGTGGCGGTGCAACGGGAAGCCGGTGCCGCCAGGAATCAGGTGACCGAGGATGACGTTCTCCTTGAAGCCGCGCAACTCGTCCACGCGGCCCATAGCAGCCGCGTCGGTGAGCACGCGCGTGGTGTCCTGGAAGGAAGCCGCAGAGATAAAGCTGTCGGTCTCGAGCGACGCCTTGGTGATACCCAGCAGTGCGGGCTGCGCCTCGGCGGGCCGCTTGCCTTCGGCCACGATCTCTTCGTTGACCTCCAAGAACCTCTGCCGCGTGACCTGCTCGCCCCAGAGGAAATCGGTGTCGCCGGGGTTCGTGATGCGGACCTTGCGCAACATCTGACGCACGATGATTTCGATGTGCTTGTCGTTGATCTCCACACCCTGCAGGCGGTAGACCTGTTGCACCTCGTTGACCAAGTAGCGCTGCAGTTCCTGAGGACCGCAGATGTCGAGGATCTCCTGCGGCACCACCGGACCTTCGGTGAGCTGCTGACCCTTCTTGACGCGGTCGCCCTTGAACACGACCACCTGCTTGCCCATCGGGACCAGATGCTCTTCGACGTGGCCGGTCACTTCGTCGCGCACGATCAGGCAGCGCCTGCCGCGCTGGTGCTCGCCGAAGTCCACGACGCCTTCGATGCGCGAGATTTCCGCCGCATCCTTGGGCTGGCGCGCCTCGAAAAGTTCGGCCACACGCGGCAGACCGCCGGTGATGTCGCGCGTCTTCGCCTCTTTACGCGGCGTCTTCGCGATCATCATACCGGGCGACACACGCGCACCCTCTTTCGCCATAACGACGGCACCAGCCGGGATGTGGTAGAAGCCCAGAATGTCGCGGGTGTCCGGATCGGTGACGATGATCTGCGGGTGCAGATCCTCCTTGGTATCGAGCACCACCAAGGTGCTCATCCCGGTCTCCGGGTCCACATCAGTGCGGACCGACACATCGTCCACAAAGTCCTGGAACGACACGACACCATGCTTTTCGGCCATGATCGGCACGGAGTGCGGATCCCACATGGCCACGCGCTGGCCGGGTTTGACGGCTGCGCCGTCTTCGGCGAGCAGCACCGTACCCATCTGCAGGTTGTAGGTATCGATCTCGACATCGTTCTCATCGACGATCTGGATCGAACCGTTTTTGTTGAGCACGACCGAGTTACCCTCGTCGTTACGAACGGTGCGCAGATCAACAAACTTGATGAAGCCGGCGTGCTTGAGCACGATTTCCGGGGCCTTCGACACCGTCGACACCGTACCGCCGATGTGGAAGGTCCGCATCGTCAACTGGGTGCCAGGCTCGCCGGTAGACTGCGCCGCGATAATACCGACCGCCGTGCCGATCTCGACGGGCTTGCCCGAGGAGAGGTCGCGGCCGTAGCATTTCGCGCACATGCCGTAAGGCGCGTCGCACGTAAGACCGCTGCGGATCCAGACACGTTCGATACCGGCATCCTCCAGAGCCTTGCACGCCGTCTCGTCGATCTCCGCATTCGCCGCGACCAGCACGTCGCCGGTAGCGGGGTGGCGAATATCGTAGAGCGCCGTACGGCCCAGCACGCGGGTACGCAGCGGGATCAACGTCTCGTCGCCCTCTTCGACTGCCTCGACCTCAATGCCGTTCACGGTGTTGCAGTCTTGGATCGTGATGATCACGTCCTGCGCCACATCCACCAGCTTACGCGTCAGATAACCGGCGTCTGCCGTCTTGAGCGCGGTATCGGCCAAGCCTTTACGCGCTCCGTGGGTGGAGATGAAGTACTCCAACACGCTGAGACCTTCGCGGAACGACGCCGTGATGGGACGCTCGATGATTTCACCGGACGGGTTAGCCATCAGGCCGCGCATACCGGCGAGCTGACGGATCTGCAGCTTCGAACCACGAGACTTGGAGTCCACCATCATGAAGACCGGGTTGGTCTCGGTCGGGTTGGGCTGCGTCTTTGTCACATTGCGGTCGATTGCCTTATACAGATCATCTGACACCTTTTCAGTGGCGGCCGTCCACACGTCAACGATCTTGTTGTGTCGCTCGCCGTCCGTGATCACGCCGGTCAGGAACTGGCTGTTAACCTTCTCGACCTCGGCATAGGCATTGGCGATGATCTCTTCCTTGTGCTGCGGACGGATCATGTCCTTCAAGCCCATCGAGACGCCCGCCAGCGTAGCGTGCTTGAAACCGAGCGTCTTCAACTCATCCAAGACCTGAACCGTAGCGGCATGACCGGCCACCTGGTGGCAATGCAAAATCAAGTCACCAAGCTTGCTCTTGTCAACCTTGTCGTTAACGTAGCCCAATTCGTCCGGCCAGATCTCGTTGAAGATCACGCGACCGGCAGTCGTCTCAATCACGCGGACATCCGGGGTGCCATAACGACGGCCTTCACTACCGAAGTCCGGATTACGCAGGCGGATGCGCGTGTGATGCGTGATGGCTTTTTCGGCCAAGGCAAAATCAACTTCCGCCGCGTCATTAAAGAGCGGCAGATGCGTCTCATCAGGCGGTGTCTTACCGGCAATCTTGTTGGCCAGTTTGTCGCTTTGGCTCGGGATCGTCAGGTAATAGATGCCCAGCGCAACATCCTGCGTCGGCGTCATGATCGACTTGCCGGAAGCCGGCGAGAAGATCGAGTTGGAAGCCAGCATCAGCAGGCGGCTCTCCAACTGCGCCTCGACCGACAGCGGCACGTGCACAGCCATCTGGTCACCGTCAAAGTCGGCATTGAACGCAGTACAGACCATCGGATGGATGCGAATCGCCTCGCCCTCGACCAACACCGGCTCGAAGCTCTGAATCGAGAGACGGTGCAGCGTCGGCGCGCGGTTGAGCATCACGGTCTTGCCCTTGGTCACCTCTTCGAGGATATCCCAGACCTGCTCGTCGTGGCGCTCGATCATCTTGCGCGCCGTACGCACGGTATGGCAAATGCTCTTTTCCTTGAGACGGCGGATGATGAATGGCTCGAAGAGCGTCAGCGCCATCTTTTTGGGCAGGCCGCACTGCGTGATCTTCAGTTCGGGGCCGACGACGATCACCGAACGTCCGGAGTAGTCCACGCGCTTACCGAGCAGATTCTGACGGAAGCGACCGGTCTTGCCTTTGAGCATATCACTCAGCGACTTGAGCGGACGGTTGCCGGTGCCAGCGACGGCGCGACCGTGGCGACCGTTGTCAAACACCGCGTCAACCGCCTCCTGCAGCATGCGCTTCTCGTTGCGGATGATGACATCCGGCGTCTTGAGCAGCAGCAGGTTTTTCAGACGATTGTTACGGTTGATCACGCGACGATAGAGATCGTTCAGATCCGACGTCGCAAAGCGACCGCCCTCGAGCGGCACCAATGGACGCAGCTCCGGCGGAATCACCGGCAGACAGTCCAGAATCATCCACTCGGGACGCGCCTTGCTGGAGCGGAATCCGTCCGCGACCTTCATGCGCTTGGTGATCTTCTTACGCGTCTGTTTGCTGCGCGTATTCTCGATCTGCTCTTCAAGATCCTGCATGAGCTGATCGAGATCAACCTTATTGAGCGCGCGGCGGACTGCCTCGGCGCCCATCATTGCCGTAAAGCCCTCGCCGTACTTCTCGACCGCCTCTTGGTACTCGGTATCCGTCATCAATTGCAGATACTCCAACGGTGTGTCGCCCGGATCGATGACCATGTAGTCTTCGTAATAGAGCACACTCTCCAACTCGCTGGCGGTCTTGTCCAAGATCAGACCGATGCGGCTGGGGTTGCACTTGAAGAACCAGATGTGCGAGACCGGCACGGCCAACTCGATGTGGCCCATGCGCTGGCGGCGCACGCGTGACACCGTCACCTCGACACCGCAACGGTCGCAGACCACGCCTTTGTGCTTGATCCGCTTATATTTGCCGCATGTACACTCCCAGTCGCGCGTAGGGCCGAAGATCCGCTCGCAGAAGAGACCGTCACGTTCCGGACGGTAGGTCCGGTAGTTGATGGTCTCGGGATTGCGGACCTCGCCCTTGCTCCAGGAACGAATGGTCTCGGGCGACGCGAGCGTAATACTCACAGCGTCATAATGCCCGCCCGCATCAAACATCCCGCCAAACATTTCTCGTGCTGCATAAGGATTCATTGTGAACCTCCTGAAGGGTCGCCTTAAAACTTACTCAACTCAGAGGCCGGGCTCATTTGTTCTCCGCCCAGCAACTTCATGTCCAGGCACAGACCGCGCAACTCGTGCATCAGCACCGAGAAGGACTCCGGCATGCCGGCGTCCAGCGTGTTCTGCCCCTTCACGATCGCCTCATAAATGCGGGTGCGCCCGCCGACGTCGTCGGACTTGACCGTCAACAGCTCTTGCAGGGCGTAGGCCACGCCGTACGCCTCAAGCGCCCAGACCTCCATCTCGCCCATACGCTGGCCGCCGTACTGCGCCTTGCCGCCCAGCGGCTGCTGCGTCACCAGCGAGTAAGGCCCGGTGGCGCGCGCATGGATCTTGTCGGTGACCAAGTGGTGCAGCTTGAGCATGTAGATATGGCCGACCACCACGCGCTGATCGAAGGGCTCGCCCGTGCGGCCGTCGTAGACGACGCTCTTACCGTCCTCGCAAATCCACGCGCTGCCGGTTTTTTCTTCCTGCACACCACGCGCCTCGCGCAACAGGCTGTCGATCAGATTCTCTTTCACACCGTCGAACACCGGAGACGCGGCATAGAAGCCAAGCTCTTTGCAGGCGATGCCGAGGCAGGTCTCGAAGAGCTGCCCCAGATTCATGCGCGAAGGCACACCGAGGGGGTTCAACACGATGTCCACCGGCGTACCGTCCGGCAGGAACGGCATATCACAATCCGGCACAATTCTGGCCACGACACCCTTGTTACCGTGACGGCCCGCCAGTTTGTCGCCCACCGAGAGGTTTTTCTTCTCGGCGATGTAAACCCGCACCTGCTTGATGACGCCGCCCTCATCCGCGAGACCATCCAATTCTGCGAACTCACCGCCGCCGCTTTCCTGCTCTTTCAGCTCTTCGAACTTGGGCCGGAAACCATTGATGATCTCTTCGATCTTCTGCCGTACCGGACTGCTCTCGATCTGGATGTGATCGTGCGCTTTAGCCAGGCGCGACAACAGCGTCTTGGTGATCTTGCGGTTGGCCGGGATGATGATGTCACCGGTTTCCACGTCCAGCACATCGAGCGGGATCTTCTCGCCCAGCAGGATGTTGCTCAGCGCTGTGGTCAGCTCCTCTTCCAAAGCGGCCAGTTTCTTCTTGCGCTCCGCCTCGACATCGCGGACCTCTTTCTTCTCCTCGGGCGACGCCGCAAGCGACAGGAACGGAGGACGCCGGACCTCTTGCTGCGAGGTCACCTTGACATCCATCACAATACCGTAGACACCGCTCGGGACAGTCAGCGACGTATCGCGCACGTCGGCAGCCTTTTCTCCGAAAATCGCGCGCAGCAACCGTTCTTCCGGTGCCAGCTCGGTCTCGCTCTTCGGCGTGATCTTGCCGACGAGAATATCGCCGGGGCGCACCTCGGCACCCACGCGCACCACACCGTCCGGCCCCAGATTCCTGAGGGCATCCTCACCCACATTGGGAATGTCGCGTGTAATCTCTTCCGGACCGAGCTTGGTGTCGCGCGCGCCGACCTCAAAATCCTGAATGTGGATCGAGGTAAAGACATCGTCACGCACCACTCTTTCGCTCACGACAATGGCATCTTCGAAGTTGTAGCCGGACCACGGCATGAAGGCCACCAGCAGATTCTTGCCGAGCGCCAACTCACCCTCGCGCGTGGCGGGACCATCCGCCAGCACATCGCCCACCTTAACCTTCTGCCCGACCTTGACAACCGGCTTCTGGTTAAAGCAGGTGCCGGCATTACAACGGCGGAACTTCTGGAGGGTGTAACGGTAGACGCCCTTGGCATTCTCGTTCTTTTTGGGCTTGCCCGACGGCATCTTCCCGTTGGGCGTGACGACGATGTCGCTCGCAGAGACATACGCCACCACGCCGTCACTCTCGGAGAGCACCGTCACACGGGAGTCGGACGCCGCCCGCGTCTCAAGGCCAGTCGCCACAAACGGACGCTCGCACCTCAGCAACGGCACCGCCTGACGCATCATGTTCGCGCCCATCAACGCGCGGTTGGCGTCGTCATGCTCCAAGAACGGAATCAAGCCGGCGGCGATCGAAACGAGCTGCATCGGCGAGACGTCCATGAACTGGACGCGCATGCGGTCGACATCCTCGAACTCTGTCTCGACCCGGCAGGTGACGCGTTCGGAAACAAAGCTGCCATCCGGGTTGAGTTCTGAGTTTGCCTGCGCGATGACGTATTTTTCCTCCACGTCTGCCGACAGGTATTGCACCTCTTTCGTGACCTTGCCGTTGCGCACCACGCGGTACGGCGTCTCGATAAACCCGAACGGATTGATCTGCGCATAAATGCTGAGCGACGAAATCAAACCGATGTTCGGACCTTCCGGTGTCTCAATCGGGCAGATACGTCCGTAGTGCGACGAGTGCACGTCGCGAACCTCAAAGCCCGCACGCTCACGGCTCAGTCCACCGGGACCGAGCGCCGAGAGACGGCGCTTATGGGCCAGGCCGCTCAGCGGATTGGTCTGGTCCATAAACTGACTCAACTGGCTGCGGCCAAAGAAATCCTGCACCACGGCAGAGAGCGACTTGCTGTTCACCAGACGGGCGGGTGCCAACACACCGCTCGCGGGGTCGAAGAGCGTCATGCGTTCACGGATCAGGCGCTCGGTACGCGCCAGCCCCACGCGGCACTGGTTCTCCAGCAGTTCACCAGCCGTACGGATGCGGCGGCTGCCGAGGTGGTCGATGTCATCAACGTGCTCTTCACCGACGTAGATGCGCAGTAACAGGCGGATCGCTTCGATCACGTCGACACCACTCTCGTGCAGAATCCGCAGGTCATCCGGGACTCTGTCTGACAGCCCCAGTTTCTGGTTGATCTTGTGACGCCCGACCTTGCCCAAATCATAACGGCGCGGTTCAAAGAAAAGCCGCTTGAGCAGCGTCTTCGCGTTCGACGACGTCGCCGGATCGCCCGGGCGCAACCGCTTGTAGATGTCCTTGAGGGCATCTTCTTCCGAGCGGATGTTGGCCTTCGCGTCTTCGCGCAACGTCTTGACCAAAACGCCTTCATCGACCGAGACGTCCACCACCTCGATCCTGTCGAAGCCGGCGGACGCGACCTGCTCAAGCAACGCCGGCGTGATCGGGTCGTAACGGCGGGCCAGAACAGCCTGCGACTCGACATCGACCAGGTCGTCCTTCATCAGCAGGTTCTCAAGCTCTTCGGCGTCGTGCGCGTCCTTCACGCTCAACATCTTCGTGGTGTAGAACAGCTTGAGGATATCCTCATCGGTTCCGTATCCGAGTGCCCGCAAAAGGGTCGTAGCATAAAACTTACGGCGGCGGCGACGGCGGTCCATGTAGACCCACATGACGTCGCTCGAATCAAACTGGATTTCGATCCACGAGCCGCGATCGGGGATCAATCGGATGGAGTAGAGCGTCTGTCCATTGGGGTGGATCGCCTGCTCCGAGCAGATGCCGGGCGAACGGTGCAACTGCGAGACGATCACGCGCTCGGCACCGTTGATGACAAAGGACCCATCGCGAGTCATGAGCGGAATCTCGCCCATGTAGACATCTTCTTCACGGATTTCGTCGCCGTCTTTGAGGCGGAAAGTCGCGTGTAGCGGCGCGGCGAACGTACTGCCATCGGCCAAGGCGGCCAAGGCGTCGCATTTGGGTTCACCTAGATCGTACTTGACGAAATCGAGCGTGTAACGACCGTCGTAACTGTCGATGGGGAACACCTCGTGGAAAATAGCCTGCAACCCCTTCTTTTCGCGCTTGCTGGGCGCGGCGTCGATCTGCAGAAAATCTTGGTACGATTGCGTCTGGATAGCGATCAGATCGGGCGGCTGAATGACGGGCTTCAGCTTGCCGAACATTTTGCGTTCAACCATTGCCTACCTCAGGTTGGAATGTTATGGACGAGGGTTGTCAACTCAAAGACCCCGCACACAGGAACCCTTCGGCCCTGCCGCCCGCCGCACGCCCTGACACAGTTTTCAGCCAGCCGGTTGTGAATGGAAGTGTGGTAAGCGGCCACTTTGTTAACTGATTCACACTTCGGCCGGTTCATGCATCATCAAGCGTTCGGGTGCGTTTTGTCCCTTTTTTGACAAACACGAAAATGATGACAGAGTCGGGCTTCTCCCTCTCGGCGCACACGGCGCGTTGAGGAAAACGAGGACTGTCCGCGTCATCACCGGACAGTCCCCGCGTTTTACACGCGGCGCGTGTTACTTGATTTCGACCTTGGCGCCGGCCTTCTCAAGCTGCTCCTTCAGCTTCGCGGCTTCTTCCTTCGAGACGCCTTCCTTCACCGCTTTCGGAGCGGCTTCGACCAGGTCCTTGGCATCCTTCAGGCCGAGGCTCGTGATCGCGCGCACCTCTTTGATCACGCCGATCTTGTTGGCGCCGACATCGGCCAAGATCACGTCAAACTCGGTCTTCTCCTCAACCGGCGCAGCAGCGGCGGCCGGAGCCGCGGCGACAGCCACGGGAGCGGCGGCGGTGACGCCCCACTTCTCTTCCAGCGCCTTGACCAGCTTGGAGATCTCAAGCACCGAAAGGTTGCTCAGATAATCAATCACTTCTTCGTTCGTCATGGTTCTTTTCCTTTTTTTGTGCAACCGCACGCGTCCATTCGCGGGCGGGGTTCCCGCTAGCGCCACTCCTCATAAAGGAGCCGTTCGCGCCACATGGCGCGCTGGGATGCCGACACCCGCCGACACCCGCGCCGTCGGTTTTTACGACACACGTTTATGCCGCAGATCCGTCCTTCTTCTCCTCGTACGCTTTGAGGGCGTAGAGCATATCCAACAGCGGCGCGTTCAACACGCGCACCAGGCTCGTCGCCGGCGCCTGCAGCGTGCCCAACAGCATACCGCGCATAGCGTCCTTCGACGGCAACTTCGAAAGTTCCTCAACATCCTCCGCAGTCAGCAGCGCCGCCTCAAAGCTGGCACCCTTGATCGCCGCCTTGTCGTTCTGCTTCACAAAAGCGACCAGCGTCTTGGCCACTTCGGCCACGTCGCCGCAACCCGTCACGATAGCGGTCGGGCCGGAAAACAGCGCGGACATATCGCTCCAGCCGAGGTCCTTGGCAACCCGGCTCAGGTAGGTGTTTTTCACCACCATGGCGCGCGAGCCCAGCTTGACCAGGCTCTGGCGCAGTGTGGTCATCTCCGTGACCTTAAGTCCACCGTAGTTCAGAACAAAGCAGAAATCGGACGCCTTAACGCGCTCGATGACCTCATTCAGGATAGAAATTTTTTCGGCTCTCATGTCATCCCTCTCCCGTAATTAAACCGCATCCTCGGCCTTGAGCTGCACGCGCACGCCCACGCCCATCGTCGAACTGACCGTGAGGGAGCGGATGAACGTCCCTTTCGCCGCCGCCGGGCGCTCGGACTGAACCGCCGCCACGATGGCATTGATGTTGCCGACCAGCTTGTCGGCATCAAAGCTGCTCTTGCCGCAGAGCACGCAGACGTTGCCGGTGCGGTCCATGCGGAAATCAACCTTGCCGCCTTTGGCCGCCTTGACCGCCGCTGCGGTGTCATCCGTCACCGTGCCGGTCTTGGGGTTCGGCATCAAGCCGCGGGGACCGAGCACACGGGCGATCTTGCGCACCTCTTTCATCGCGTCCGTGGTCGAGATCGCCACGTCAAAGTCGGTCCAGCCATTCTTGACCTTCTCGATCAGGTCTTCGTAGCCGACCTCCTCCGCGCCCGCTTCCTTCGCCTCGTCGGCGTGCGTACCGGCCGCGAACACGATCACGCGGACCGTCTTGCCGGTACCATGCGGCAGATTGACAGTCCCGCGCACGGTCTGGTCGGACTTCTTGAAGTCCACGCCGAGACGCATCGCGATTTCCACTGTCTCGTCAAATTTCGCATTGGCGTTGGCCTTCACGAACGCCACCGCCTCCTCTAGGCTGACCAACCCCGTCGGGGCCTTCTTCAGCACATCGCTATAACGTTTGCCATGTTTTGCCATGATCCGTGTCCCCTTCTTAGTCAACCACCTCGATACCCATATTGCGCGCGGTACCTTCGATCATCCGCATCGCGGCTGCCTCGTCAGAGGCATTGAGGTCTGCCTTTTTGATCTCAGCGATCTTGCGGACCTGCTCGCGCGTGACTTTGCCGACCTTGTCGCGGTTGGGGACCCCGGAGCCCTTGGCCAACCCTGCTTCCTTCTTCAGCAGCGTGGAAGCGGGCGGACTCTTGAACACGAGGGAAAAACTGCGGTCCGCATACACCGTGATGATCACGGGGATAATCAGGCCCGCCCTGTCTTGAGTCTTGGCGTTAAACTCTTTGCAGAACGCCATGATGTTGACGCCTTGCGAGCCCAACGCGGGGCCCACCGGCGGCGCAGGATTCGCCGCACCTGCGGGAATCTGCAGTTTCACGATACCCGTGACTTTCTTCGCCATAACTTTTACCTACTGTGTCTGTCGCGGCCCTCCCGGCATCCCCACCGGTACGGACGGACCGCAGTTGACGAGCCGCCGCCGCGCTTCCGACGCGACGGGACCGGCCTAACGGCTACGTGTTCTCGTTGACCACGCGCTCGATCTGCCAATACTCCAGCTCGACCGGAGCGGAACGTCCGAAGATCGCTACAGAGACCTTCAGCTTGCCCCGGTCGGGATCCACCTCATCGACGGTACCGCTGAAGCTCATGAACGGACCGTCAATGATCTTTACGGCATCGCCCGGCTCGAACTGAACCTTGGGCTTGGCCTTTTCCTTGTCCGTGTCCACCGTCTGATTGATGATCGCATCAACCTCGTCGGCGGGAAGCGGCATCGGACGTTCGCCGCCAATAAAACCGATCACGCCCGGCGTCTCTTTAAGGAACCGCCAGGTGGGTTCCAGCATGTTGCGCTCCCCATCGTAGAGCGCCAGGTTGATCAACACATAACCCGGGAAAAACTTGCGAGTAACGGTGGTTTTGACCCCGTTCTTGACCTCGGAGACCTTCTCGGTGGGAATCATGACCTCGCCAATGAACTCCCCCATCTCCTCGATCCGCACCCGCGCTTCAATCGAACGCTTGACCTTCTGCTCCTGACCGGTCAGGGTGTGAAGCACAAACCATTGTTTTGTCATGGACGGCCTCCCCGCGTTAGGCATGGATCAACTGCAGGAAAAACATGATGGTTTTGTCGCAGCACAGCACCACCACGGCCAAGATCACGATGAACGTAATCACGACGACCGTCGAATCGACCAACTCTTGGCGGTCAGGCCAAGAAATCTTTTTGAATTCGACCCCGACATCGCCGAGATACGCCCCCAGACTCTGGATGATTTGCTTTACGTTGCTCATGTCCTAAGACCCTTCGGTCACTCCGCTCTCAAAACACGAAAACCTGTTGCCGCTCCCCCGCGGGAACGGCGACAGATACCCGTTCTAAACTGGCAGGCCAGGAGGGACTCGAACCCCCAACGCCCGGTTTTGGAGACCGGTACTCTGCCAAATTGAGCTACTGGCCTAAAAACTCCTTCGAGAGACGACTACCTACCTCGTTTCGCGGTGCAATGTACGCTTCCTCTCCGTCGGGCAGAACTTCTTCATCTCCAGACGGTTGGTCGTCGTACGCTTATTGCGCGTCGTCGTGTAATTGCGGCGCTTGCACTCGGTGCACGCTAAAATGGCTAATTCTCTCGGCATACCCGCCTCTTTGCTTCTGTCTTGACCCCGTGCCGCATCCGGGACGCCGAAGCGCCCCGGACGGACACGCTCACAGGAAGCTCACTTACTTCACAACTTTAGATACCGTACCCGCGCCGACCGTGCGGCCGCCTTCACGGATGGCGAAACGCATCTTGTCTTCCAGCGCGACAGGCGAGATCAACTTCACGGAGATCGAGATGTTGTCGCCCGGCATGACCATTTCCACGCCCTCGGGCAGCGTGATGTCGCCCGTGACGTCGGTCGTGCGGATGTAGAACTGCGGACGGTAGCCCTTGAAGAACGGCGTGTGGCGGCCGCCCTCTTCCTTGCTGAGGACGTACACCTCGCCGTTGAACTCGGTGTGCGGCGTGATCGAGCCCGGCTTGGCCAGAACCTGGCCGCGCTCGACCTCTTCCTTCTTCGTGCCGCGCAGCAGGCAGCCGACGTTGTCGCCGGCCTGGCCCTGATCCAGCGGCTTGCGGAACATCTCGACGCCCGTGCAGGTCGTCTTGACGGTCGGACGCAGGCCGATGATCTCGACCTCGTCGCCCACCTTGACGAGACCGCGCTCGACACGGCCGGTCACCACCGTGCCGCGGCCTTCGATCGAGAACACGTCTTCGATCGGCAGCAGGAACGGCTTGTCCAGCGCGCGCTGCGGCTCGGGAACGTAGCTGTCCAGCGCGTTCATCAGATCGGTGATGCACTGGCAGGCCGGGTCATCCGCGCTCGTGGCCTTGGTGGCCGGCAGCGCCGACCCGCGCACGATCGGAATGTCGTCGCCAGGGAACTCATACTTCGAAAGCAGCTCGCGGATCTCCATCTCGACGAGGTCCAGCAGCTCGGCATCGTCAACCAGGTCCACCTTGTTCAGGAAGACCACGATCGCTGGCACGCCGACCTGGCGCGCCAGCAGGATGTGCTCGCGGGTCTGCGGCATCGGGCCGTCCGCCGCGCTCACGACCACGATCGCGCCGTCCATCTGCGCGGCGCCGGTGATCATGTTCTTGACGTAGTCGGCGTGACCGGGGCAGTCCACGTGGGCATAGTGGCGGTTCTCGGTGCCGTACTCGACGTGCGAAGTAGCAATCGTCAGAATCTTGGTGGGGTCGCGGCGACCCGCAGACTCGGAGGCCTTCGCCACCTGATCATAGGAAATCGGGGCGCAAAAGCCCTTAAGGGACTGAACGTTGGTGATCGCTGCGGTCAGCGTGGTTTTGCCGTGGTCGACGTGGCCGATCGTGCCAACGTTGACGTGCGGCTTCTCGCGAACAAATGTCTCTTTCGCCATTTTGGGTTTCCTCCTGTGAGTAGTGACAAAAAGTCCATCGTCAAAGCTGGAGCCAACAAGCAGAATCGAACTGCCGACCTCTTCCTTACCAAGGAAGTGCTCTACCTACTGAGCTATGTTGGCCCTATCCATCGCCCCGCGCGGGGCAAAAAACCCCTTGCCCAACACCTCGGCATCTCCAGGCAATCCGCCGAGCCATTGTGCAGGAGTCCACTAAACCTTGCCAATGTTCGTTTCCCGCCTCCCCAAGGCACAACCCGGGGAAAAAAGAAAACCCGAACAGATTACTGAATGCCTCCGGGGATGTCAACACCGACAAAAAAAATTTGCGGGCTTTTTGCGCGGATTCTTGTTGAAGGACTTTCCCAAAAAAATCGGGGGCAATTATATCTAAGTCCTTGAAAACAAAGGGCATGCGTCTCTGACGGGCGTGCCTGAAAGTGAAAAAGTGGTTTTCCTTCGCCGGTTCTGCCAAAATGGCGGTTCAACCAAAAA
>Ga0209718_1002434_pt1 | contig 18280 bp, 15 predicted proteins | sample AD_JPNAS1_MetaG_FD_184420 | JGI IMG/M metagenome (GOLD analysis project Ga0209718, IMG submission 184420) | Active sludge microbial communities of municipal wastewater-treating anaerobic digesters from Japan - AD_JPNAS1_MetaG (SPAdes) (version 2) | ecosystem: Engineered > Bioreactor > Anaerobic... | reverse complement strand
CTTCGGGTCATCTTGCCCGTATGGGATGAAATACACGTTCTTGCGTGCAAGCAGGGTGGCGATGTTCCGGGCCGACCCAGACAGCCCATCATTAGTGGCGATGCCGATGACCAGCGGCCTGCCGTTGCGCAACTGCGCCTTGGCGGCCATCAGCACCGGAGTATCGGTGATGCCCAGTGCCAATTTGGATAGTGTGTTGCCTGTGCATGGCGCGATTACCAGGCAATCCAGCAGTCGTTTGGGGCCGATAGGCTCGGCCTTGGAGATAGTGTCGATCACCTCCGCCCCGGTCATCTCCGCAAGCTTCTGCCTTATGTCCTGGGCGCGGCCGAAACGCGTATCGGTGTGAGCCACTGAATATGAGAGTATTGGGATAACTGAAGCCCCCCGCTCAATCAACGCTTCGATCTGGGGAAGCACTTCCGGTATCGTGCAATGCGAACCGGTCAAAGCCACGCCGACAGTCTTTCCTTCGAGGCTCATCGTGTGACACCTCCCATGCAGTCAGTATATGGCCAACGTCACAGGGAGGTGCCTGGATGAGTGATCAGTCTAGAAGCGGATCGAGGCCCAAAACTACTCGATCAAGGTTCGCGCACTTCCTGATGGCCATGAGCACCCCTGGCATGAATGAGTCTCTGCCCAGCGAGTCGTGGCGTATGGTTAGCGTTTGCCCGGGGCCGCCGAATATCACCTCCTGATGGGCAACCAAGCCCGGCAGGCGCACTGAGTGCACCTGGACTCCCTCTATCTCAACCCCGCGAGTTCCAGCGCCGCGCGCAGGACCAACCGCATCGCCGCGTGCCGAGGCTACTTCGTGAGCTGTGGCTTTGGCGGTACCCGAAGGGAAGTCGACCTTGCCGTCGTGGTGAAGCTCTATGATCTCGCAATCCGGAAAGTACTTCGCGGCCGCCCGAGCGAACCGCATCATCAGAACTGCGCCCAACGCGAAGTTGGGTACTATGGCGCCTGCCGCGCCGCGTGCGGCCGCCTTACGTAGTATGGCCTCCACTGCCTCCGTCCCCAACCCGGACGTGCCGACGACGAAGCGGACTCCGTGATCGATGGCGGTCATGATGTTGGCCTGCGCAGCCCGGGCTACAGTGAAGTCCACCATGACGTCGGGTCGCAGATCGCGCAAGGCTGCCTCAAGATCAGCACGAATGAGAACGCCGGTGGGCCCAATGCCCGCCACTGCGCCGACGTCCTGCCCGACCAGCGCGATATCGATCGCGCCCTGAAGGACGAGCCCGTCCGCGCCGCATACTGCCTTGACTACCTCACGGCCCATCCTGCCGGCAGCCCCTGTGACCATCACCCTAATCTCGTCATCCATCCCCAATCCCCTCTCCGTCGCATTCTTCAGACTTCGCCTCGCATTTCTGCAGTCCGCCGCAGTAGCGCGCAGCCCGGCCGATTCGGCCGGCGGCCCGCCGGCGGAAATGGCGCCGCCGGCGAGCATACCTGTTCATTCTGGATATCAGTGAGTCTCTACGTCCGAGGCGCCGAAATCGCGCATTGTGCGCGCAGCCTGGTCCACTTTACTCGAATCCGCGTCAACTACAGCGAGTATGCGACCCTCGCGCACCTTGCTCTCGAAATACTGGCTTCTTTCCTCGGGAATCCCCATATCCACCAAGCCGCCCACGAGTCCTCCGCCCACGGCGCCGGTGAGAGTGGCCGCAATGGGCCCTGCAGCCACGATCGGCCCAAGCCCTGGGATCGTGAGCGCGCCAAGCCCGGCCAGCAGACCGGCAACTCCGCCAAGCACTCCCCCGGTTGTGACGCCTGTGGCCGCACTCGGGCCTATGCCCATCGTCGCGGCGCCCCCACCCCGATCGCCTCGCCCCTGGCCCTGGCCCTGCCCCTGCGCGCCATCCCCCTTGGCCACTAGGGATATGTGGTTATTGTCGAAGCCCGAGTTGCGCAGCTCGCGAATGCAGGACTCAGCAGAATCGCGCGACGAGAACGTACCGATTATCTTTGACATGACTCGACCTCCTTAGAAGCTGGAAAGCTTGGACACTACAGCTAGTGTACCCAGGAGGCCTGAGTTCATTCTGCCTTCGCGAGGCGCCCGGCCTCGCCGCGCTCGCCCCCGCCGACCTGATCCCTAACCCTCATGAACTCCACAATCAGCCTGTCTAGCCGATCTGCAATAGCGTATGTGCCTTCCTTACCAAGAGTGGACTCCTCGCACAGCACTGCATGGCGCAGTTCGCCTCTGAGCTCTTCTATCTCCCTCTTGAGCTGGGCAATCCTGCCGCCTATCTCTTCATTCATTCCCGGGCACCTCCCCGGTTGACACGCCTGTGCTACCGAAACCCCCCTCGCCGCGCCCGGTAGTGTCGAGCGATTCGACTTCTACTAGGTCCGCTCGGGTCGTGGGGGCAATCACAAGCTGTGCAACCCTGTCTCCGTGGCTGATAGTGTACAGCTCGGAGCCGAGGTTTATGAGGATCACGCATATCTCGCCCCTGTAGTCCGAGTCAATCGTGCCGGGTGTGTTCAAGACGGTAACGCCATGCCTGGCGGCAAGCCCGCTTCTCGGCCTGACCTGCCCTTCGAAACCCCTAGGGATCGCGAGTCGCAGCCCGGTCGGTATGAGAGCCCGCTCGCCCGGCGAAAGCTTAACATCCTGGGTCAAGCAGGCCTCGAGATCAAAACCGGACGCCTGCTCGCTCATGTAGCACGGCATGCCTGGACGGGGACAGGTCGATACTCGCGATACCTCCACCCGCACGCCCCCTGCTTTGCAGCCCTCGCCCGCGGGCCTCGAGACCTCCGGCGCACCTTGCATCATGCCCTGGTACGACCCCATTCGTAGTTCACCTTCTCCTCTGCCAGCCTATCACTTCCGGGCCCATGCCCGCCCGTACGTTTCGTTATCCATTCGCCCCCTTACGTCGAAGTCCTGCGGATCACCGCGAAATACAACGTGCGCCGCACAGCGTAGCCAAGAAGACCCATTCACCCTTCTATTTGCTTGAAGGTAAACGTGAAGCGGCAGCGAAATCCCATCTCAGCTGCGCTACGGCAGACGTAATATCATCCGGGACACTGTGGAAGGGAGGGTACCAGGTGCAGCCGAACACGACAGTCACAGCTTTGGTTGTTCTCCTGTACATTGCAAGCTCCATAACAGGCATGCGCTCCAACAAACCGGGCTCCCAGGTACTTGAGCCTCCCGGTGTCCACGAAAAAGTACCCACCCCCCAAACACAAAGCAATGCACCTAAGGATCTTGCAGGCCGTAGCGCAGCTGTATCCGACAATGCGAACGTGCGGTCAGGCCCCGGCACCCAGTACTCCAAGGTGTGCGTACTTGTCAAGAACACCCATGTACGCCTGGTAGGAGAGGTGAATGGGTGGTACCAGGTAGCCTTGCCCCGGGGCGGCTACGGATGGATAGCTGGTCCGCTGCTTCAGACTGCCCCGTCAATCGGGGGCCCGATGCAGCCCAGGCACGATGTAGTAGGGTACTACACGGTCAACTACCCGGGGGATAGATCGTCCTATGACGTTGTTCATGCCTATTCCGACGCGCTCACGGCGATCGCTCCGTTCTCCTTCGCTGTGGACGGGTCGGGCAACGTCCAGGGAGATCACAGCACTGAGGCAATGACTCTGGCCACGTCGAAAGGGCTGGCCAATCTGGCGCTTATACACAACCTGACTGGACGGTCTTTTGACAAAGGCCAGATATCGGCCATGCTCAACTCGCGCGCCGCGCGGCAACGAGCGGTCAGCGACATCCTCGAAGTCGTAAAGACGCACGGCTACTCAGGAGTCAACATCGACTTCGAGAATGTGCCCCCTGCCGACCGGGCGGAGCTTACTCAGTTCATGAAGGAACTCCGCGCCGCGTTGGCGCCGTCGGGCTACAGGGTGACCATGTCCGTGCCGGCCAAGCACAAGGACGCTCCCACATCTGCATGGGTAGGAGCCTTCGACTATTACGAGCTGGGCCGCGTATGCGATCAGGTAATGATCATGACATACGATGAACACACGTCGGGCACCCGGCCAGGACCCATCGCCTCTCTGCCGTGGGTAGAGAAGGTGATTAAGTACGCTGCTACGCAGATGCCCAAGCGGAAGATCCTGCTCGGTGTGGCGGCATACGGCTACGATTGGAACACCAGCACCAACCGGGCAAGGGCTGTAACATACCAGCAGGCCGTGGCGAATGCGGCCAAGCACGGCAAGAAGATACAGTGGGACGCGGAAGCGGCGACGCCCCACTATCGATATAGGTCTGGAAGTGTCGCGCGCGAAGTGTGGTTTGAGAGCACTGACAGCCTCAAGGCAAAGCTGAAGTTGGTGGAGAAGTATGGCCTTGGCGGGATAGCCATCTGGCGGCTAGGCCAGGAGGACGCGGGTTACTGGGATCTGATCCAAAAGGAGTTGCTCCGGTGAGCCGGCCCAACCAGATGTCATCCCCTGTCATGGGCGGGCTCACCCAAGCGCAGCAGCTCTGATACTGTGACAGCTCGATAGCCCTGCTGCGATAGGTTGGCCAGAATGGATGGAAGGGCTTTCGCTGTAGGTTCGGTGGGATGGACCAGTATGATGTTTCCGCCGGCGAGTTTTCTTAGGGCGCGGTCGGCCACCACGTCCGGCGCCGGTCTTTGCCAGTCAATGGTGTCCACAGTCCACATGATCGTAGTGTAGCCTAGGCGCGCCGCCACTTTGCATACCCGCTGGTTAACCTCTCCGTAGGGCGGAGCGAACAGACGCGTACGCACTCCAGTCAATTCGCGTAGAAGCGTCTCGTTCCGTTCAATCAAGTCAGTGAGATCGGTCTCGCCAAGACGTGCAGGATTAGGGTGATCCCAGCCGTGGTTGGCGATCTCATGCCCGGCGGACGCAAGAGCCTGGACCAGTTCAGGGAATTTCTTCGCCCATGTGCCAGTGATAAAGAACGAGCAATGCGCGTCCGTATCGGCAAGCACCTGCACGATCTCGGGGAGCCATTCCTCACCCCAGGCCACATTGAACGCTAAAGCCACCGCACGCTCAGAAGTGACCACCCGGTACACGGGCGCAAGCATGGCAGCTGTGACTTGGGGCAGAACCTGCTTAGTCGTCACGTCAACGCTGGCCCCCTGCGGCGCCGCCATCACTGCTGTCACTGTCCGATCTACATCAACCTCTACGCCCGGCTCTTCCGGAACCACCTCACCCGTCTCTGAGTGGTATATCGCCTCTCGGGGCGTCCGCTCGACGCGGGGGGCTAGGCCGAGCACGACCTGGCGCACTTCGTCGGCAAACAGCCCGCCCACCGCGACGCCGCTCAAGGTCACACCCGGCCTCACGCCGTTCGTCATCCGTTTCAACCTGGGCATACTCATCGCCACACACGCAGACACAACCATGAGGATGATAGCCACAATCGCAAGTATCACAGTCCGCCGCTTGACCGTTACGATGATCATGTCCTCTCCTCCCTGCCCCCCTTGCTCCGGATTCACCGTGGCCCCGGCGAGTCCGCCGCCGGCCGGCCCTCCGGCGTCTCACGTATGCCCGTACCGGGTACGGGCTTCCTAGGCCCCACAGAGCGCTGCTCGCCCGTGCTTCGGTCTATGTAGGTCTCGCCGTCAAGCAGTAGTCCCGACACGGGCAACATCGCATAGCCCTCTGTCTTGAGGTCGCGAATGATCCAGTCCAAAGCCTCCACCGAGTTCTTCCCTGCATTGTGGAACAGAACGATCGCGCCGGGGCGTACCCGCTTCATCACCCTCTCGCGAATCTGGGCGGCGCTCAGGTCCTTCCAGTCCAGCGAGTCGACACTCCACTGAATGGTTCTGAGCCCGCACTCCTGGGCCACGGTGATCACGGTGTTGCTGTAGTCGCCGAACGGAGGCCGAAACACTGCGGGTCTCTTCCCTACGAGATCTGCTATGGCTTGCTGGGTGCGTTCCAGCTCGTCGCGGATTTTGTCACGCGAGAGCGCGCTCATGTGAGGATGAGTCCAGGAGTGGTTGCCCAGTTCGTGTCCGCGGGACGCGATCTCGCGAACCTTGTCGGGGTACGACTTGATCCATTGCCCCGCCAGAAAAAACGTAACCTTCAGCCCATGCCTGTCAAATAGGTCCAGAAGCGCCACGGTCTTGTCGTCGCCCCATGTGGCATCGACAGTGAGTGAGCAGACCCGATCGTCCCGTGCAACACAGTAAATCGGCACTAGTCTGCTGCCCGAGGTGACCGCGGCGATAGCGTTCCTCCCGACACCCGCGGCGCCCAGAATCGCGCTTCCCAGGCCGGGCTCAGCGACGCTTCCAATGGCTGTGACCGCGAACGACACCAGCATCAACACTGCGACGGCAAGGATCAGGACTCTACTCCTTGCGCCCACGTAAAAAACAAGCACTGGGATACTTCCTCCTTCGCTGGATTGCCCCTAGTACATATGCATGTTCGCCGAGTATAGAATCTGGGCTCTGGGTGACCCGGGGCTCATCACCGGACTCGATCGGCTCTCAGCGTTCGGGCTGCCCCAACCACTGGACGAGTCGAGTGCGGATGCCGGTGACGTTCCCCACGTACGTGGTGCAGCCAGGCAGGGCGCCGATGAAGCTCCGGCCGTAGTAGCGGCGGGCAGTGCGCGAGTCGAGTACCACAACTGCCCCGCGGTCGGCAGTAGTGCGAATCAAGCGCCCGAATCCCTGTTTGAACTTGAGCACTGCAGCGGGGAGAGTGTATTCGCGAAAAGGATCGGCCCCTCCGGCGCGAAGGTGTTCGATTCTCGCTTCCACCAGCGGCACTGTGGGCACGGCAAATGGAAGCCTGGGAATGACCACGCAGGAGAGGGCTTCGCCGGGCACGTCCACTCCTTCCCAGAAGCTGTCAGTGCCGAATAGGACTGAGCGCACATCCCGGCGGAAGCTGGAGAGAAGTGTGTGGCGGGGCGCCTCGCGCTGTTTCAGCAGCCGTATCTTGTGCTGCCGGAAGAATCCCTCCATGCGGCGCGCGACGGCCTCCAGAAGCTTGTACGACGTGAAGAGCACGAACGCCCGCCCACCCGATGCCTCCAGCACCCCGCTGAGCGCTTCGGCCAGAGCGTCCTCCCAAAGCGCGGTGTCGGGGTCGGGCAGGCTGTCGCACACAGCCAGCAGCACCTGGCGCTCGAAGTCGAAAGGCGACGGCACGAGCAACTCGCTCACACGCCCCGGGTCGGCCAAATCAAGGCCGACATCGCGCTTTATGTAGCCGAAGCTGTCGCCCACAGCAAGTGTGGCTGAGGTGAAGATGACCGACTCCTGCCCTTCAAGGAGGTGACGGGAAATAGCCTCGCCGGCGGCAATTGGCGCCGCAACCACACGCACGTGGGACCTGGGGCCGGCGCCGGCGGTTTCGACCCAGTACACGTAGCCGGGGGCATCGGCCGCAACCGCAAATCTCAGCGAATCCGCAAGCCCTCGCGCCCGGTTGGCGTAGGCTGTCAGTTCCACGGTTTCGGCATAGATTTCCGTGCCGCCGCTGCCCGCGGAATTGCTGCTGCCGCGACTCTCTTGGCCGCTCCCCTCGCTGTCGGCATCGCCCGTGTTGTCGGCCTCGCTCTGGAGGGTTTTCACTAGCCGCACAAGGCATTCGGAAAGATCCTCGAGCGCAGCAGCGAAACGCTCGTGGGCAGGCCAGATCACGCCGTCCCACTCCTGCCCCGACCGTATCTCATCTGTTATGCGCAGTGTGCGTTCGCCCCCGTCGGCAGCCGAGCGCAGCGCGAACTGCCTCACTTCCTCGAAGAAGGTCTCGCCGACCTCGCGCAGCCTGATGGCTGACGGGGCTGCCTCCATGTCTATCAGGTCAAGAGCGGCGCGAATCCGGCCCTGCCGCGATGTGTCGGCCCAGTCGCTGTAGAGCGCAGCGCGCAGGCGCACCAACGCCCCATAGTCGGCCTGCCCCGCGCCGCCCCCTGGCGCCCCTCCGGGCCCACCGGCCCTGCCCTCTCTGCGATAGACTGCATTCGCCAGCCTAATCAGGCCTATTCGAGAGGCCATTCGGCCGAAGTACTCAGTGGCGACGTCGGCGGCGTTATGAGCTTCGTCCAGTATCACTGCGCGGTAGCGGGGCAAGACGGCACGTTCGGCATCCGGCCCCAGCTGACTCCGGATCGATGCGTCGGCGAACAGAATATGGTGGTTGACCACCAGGATTTCGGCGCCGTCCATTTCCCTTCTCGCCCGATGGAAGAAGCATTCGGCGAAATGAGGGCACTTGGCGTGAAGGCACATATCCGACTCTGAACTGACCATCTCCCACACATCCAAGTTGGGTTCGAAATCCATGTCGGAGCGATCGCCTGTGTCGGTTGCGTAGGCCCACTCCAGCACCTGCCCGAATGCGCCGCGCAGGGCGGGCTCCAGCGCCCTGTCCTGATCGGCCAGCACTCGATTGAGCTTGCGCAGGCACAGATAGTTGGCCCTACCTTTGACCAGTACAGCGCGGACTTCTTCGCCCAGCGCGTCCGAGATGGCAGGAATGTCTTTGTGGATCATCTGCTCCTGCAGGTTGATGGTGTTGGTCGACACAACTATCCGTGTGCTGTTTCGTCGAGCCCACAGGAAAGCCGGCGCCAGGTAAGCCAGCGACTTGCCGGTGCCCGTCCCGGCCTCGACGACCAAGTGCCCACCGTCGGAAAACGCCTGCGCGACGGCAAGGGCCATCTCTATCTGGCCTTCTCTTGTTTCGTACCCGGGAAATCGTGCCGCGAACGGCCCCGAGGAGGAGAACAGGTGCCTAATGTCGGCAGGATCGATGATGATAGAGCCCATCCCGTTTGCCAGCGGGTCGGTGACCGAACGTATTCGTAAGACTGAGTTATCGACAATCCAGAAGCCAATGCCCCGTGCTGCCAGGCTGGCGGCTACACTCACATCGGCGTCGGAAGGCGTGAGGTCGCCAGACGGGTGGTTGTGTATAACTACCTGCCCACGGATGAGGGTGGGATCGACCACAGGGGCGGCCCCCCTATTCCCTCGAGCCAACACAGACAGATCGCACACCACGTAATTGGGATCGCATCGGCCCACGGCAAAGACCTCAAGGCCGTCGATCTGGCTAATCTCGCGTCGAAGCGCATCGGCGGCTTCAGGCGAGAAGTAGTTGGCTATCGCCCCAACCGCCTCACACCTCAACTCGCATCCTCCCTGTCAAATGCCGATACTCGTCCTGCGGCGCGCACGACCTGATGGCCGCAAGGTCTCGCGCCTGGTCGTCCGGCGAATCCACGGGCGTCTCGAGCAAAAAGGGAAGATCGGCCAACTCCGGACAGGCAAGCATGTTCCGGAATCCCTGAAGCCCGATCGACCCATCTCCGATGTGCTCGTGCCGGTCCTTGCGGGAACTCAGTTGCCCCTTGGAGTCGTTGGCATGGACCAGGACGATACGGTCGAGTCCGACAGCGCTTCGGGCCTGCTCGATCGCGGCCCGGAGGCCGCGGGCTGTTGACACATCGTAGCCCGCTCCGTAGGCATGGCAAGTGTCGAGGCACACTCCAAGAGTCGGCCCGCGCCGTGCCAGATCTATGATCATGCGCAACTCGTCGAAGGTAGTGCCCACCTCAGTGCCGGCGCCCGCCATGTTCTCGAGGCACAGGCGTGCCTGGGCGCCTGTGGACTCGTAAGCGCGGTCGATGGCGGAGGCAATTCGCGCAGCTCCGGCCTCGATGCCGCTCCCGAGATGATTACCGGGGTGCATCACGACCAGTTCCGCCCCGAGCGCGTCAGCGCGGACAAGCTCGTCTGCGAGCGCGTCCACGGAAAGCTGATACGTATCATCCTTGGGGCTGGCCGCGTTGATCAGGTAGTTTACGTGTATTACGACGGGGCGTATTCCCGACTCGCTAACAGCCGCCCGGAAGGCAGCCGCGTCACCGGGATCGATAGGTTTGGCCTTGAGAGTGCGCGGATTGCGGCTGAATATTTGGAATGTGTCGCAGCCCAGTTCGAGAGCGCGCGCCGCTGCCTGTGCAACCCCGCCCGATATAGAAAGATGAATTCCGAATCGCGCCATGTCGGTGCCCCCTCTGCTCTTTCTCATTCTACCGTTTGGGCATCACGGCCACAAGCGGGCGGATCGGCAGCCGGAGCAACGGTGTACAGCCAGACGGGCGGGGATCCCTCCCCGCCTCGTCCGTCACAGCTACGTGGCGCACACCGGCGCTCGGCCATCACTTACCTACGGCTCTGCCTGCAACTGCCTCTCTCTTGAGGGATCGCGCGTGAAGCACCCTGATCATCACGTACAGCACAGCTGCCGCGACCAACAGAGTCAGGGTTGCCGTCAGGCCCGTCGAAGCCCCGGTTAGCGCGAAGAATCCGTAGAAAACGTAGCCGATCGCAACTGCAGCCGCTGCCACCGTTGCATACGGCAATTGCGTGGACACGTGGTCGATATGGCTGCACTGCGCGCCCGTGGAGCTGAGAATCGTGGTGTCGGATATGGGCGAACAGTGGTCGCCGTATACCGCGCCCGCCAGCGCCGCCCCAATCATGCCCAGCATGATCTTGGGCTCCAGCAGCACTGCGAAGTCGATTGCTATCGGTACCATGATCGCGAACGTGCCCCAGCTAGTGCCTGTGGAGAACGCGATCAAGCAGGCCAGCAGGAACATGATCACAGGGTACCACGCCGGATTGAGGTGCACTCCTACCTGATGCGCCAGGAATTCGCCCGTGCCTAGCTGGCCGATGACCCCGCCGATCGTCCAGGCGAATATCAGAATTATGATGGCGGGCAGCATGGCCAGGAACCCGCCCCATATAGCCTCAGGTATTCGGTTGACCGATACCACTCCCCTAGGCAACACAACCACAAGAGTGAGCGCAAGGCCCAAGAAACCCGCGTACATCAGGGCCGTGGCCGAATCTGTGTTCTTGATGGCATCGAGGAAAGACATCCCCTCGCCGGACCAGTAACCGCCGGTGTACGCCATCATGACGATGGCGAAGATGATCAGCCCTATAACGGGAACGAGCAGGTCCCACACCGTGCCTTTGGAGCTAATCGCGGGCTGACGCCGCTCAGTGCCGGCAGGCTTGGCCGCGTTCACGTTGCCTGTAGCCCTGGCCTCGCGTTCAAACCTCTCCATCGGCCCAAAGTCGAGTTCCAGAATCGCGACGACGGCCACCATGCCCAGAGTCAGCCAGGCGTAGAGATTGAGAGGAAGAGTTCGCAGGAATGCGACGAACGGTTCCATCTCGATGCCGGTGGCCCTAAACTTGTCGCCCATGGTTGACATTATGGTCACAACCCAGCTCGACACGGGCGCGATCACGCACACTGGAGCGGCGGTTGCATCAATAATGTAGGCAAGCTTCGCGCGCGACACACGATGCCGGTCGGTCACCGGAATCATAACGGTGCCCACAGTAAGGCAGTTGAAGTAGTCGTCGATAAAGATCAAGATCCCTAGTAGAAGACTTGCAAGCTGCGCTCCTGCACGCGACTTGATCCGTTTGGTTGCCCAGTCTCCGTATGCCTTAGCGCCCCCGGCGATAGTCACCAGATACGTGAGGACACCCAGGCACACCAGGAAAATCAGAATCGACACGTTCCACATGTCGGTGATCTTCTCCCAGAAGGTCGTTGCCGCGACAGTGAACATGCCGACGATGCTGAAATGCGATGCAATCAGGGCGCCCGAGAGAATTCCGACTCCCAGCGACAGTATGACCTTCTTCGTGACGAGCGCCAATGTGATTGCCACAAGCGGCGGCACAATCGTCCACCAACCAAACTCCATGCCTATCAGACCCACCTTCCATCGGTATTGGTTCATCTCAGCCCATGCAATCGAGTGCATCATGACCGCAACACGCAGCTGAGCCGCGGCAGTTCGCCGGGGGTGGTTCAGCTCCCGAACCGAAGACCAGTTCCGCTGGATGTTGCATGGCATCCTCCCTTTCTCACACCGCGACGATCCGGCCTACACCTGGACGCGTGCAACCGCGCACACGCAAACTTGGCATGATGAATTCGACCTAGATGCCATTTCTCCTGCGAAGGGGGACAATGCAAGATAGCTTTCGTGCTCCTTGCCGCAATCGGCGATGGGTTTGGTTAGGCGTCAGACAAAAATCGCTAATCGGTATGTGTTCTATGGCCCGCGAGGAAATCATATCCTTCACTGTGTCGGAATTCGACGGGACTGCAACTACCTCCTGCCTGTTGGAGCAGTATGTGACAGAATGCCTCGGCTCGGCCGTGTGGGAATATAGAAAGCGCCCCCCAACAGCGCCTCCTTTTGTTCCAGTAGTATGCTCGATCTCATACATCGCACTGCCGGGCGAAGAGTTACTGCCCGTACGGCTAGTCAGCATCGTTGTCCCATTCCTCTTCGCCGATGCTCGGCTCGTATTCGAGTATGTCGCCTGGCTGACAGCCAAGCTCTCTGCATATGGCGTCAAGGGTCGTAAACCTGATCGCACGCACCTTGCCTGTCTTGAGGTTCGACAGATTGGCGAGAGTTATCCCGATCCGGCTGGCAAGCTGTGTAAGCTGCATTTTCCTGTCCGCAAGCACTCTATCGAGCCTGATCACTATGGCCATGGGCTCCACCAGCCCTTCCGCGCAAGATATGTGCCTCCACTACAGGGTTGCATCGTATTCGCCCTGAAGATAACTCCCATGCCGAAATACCGCAGCTAGCACTAGCAAGACGAGCCCTGCAGACAGAGTAGAGGCATTGAGCGTGAACCTGAAGTGAACCCCCGATATGTCAACGACTCGCAGGGCGACGCGAACACCCAGTGCATCTAGGCACGCAAAGAGCGGCGAGCCTACCACGAACGTCCATCCCATTATCGCCACTCGCCTGGCATTGGCCGGCTCAAACGGGCGGCCATCCTCGACACTCTTCAATATCCCGCGCAACTGGTTGAGCACGATAGCCCAGACGGCACAGACAACACACATTCCAAAAGCCCCGGCAGACACGAGCGCCCGCACAGCCCCGGGGCTTGCCGTTCCAGCTTGAATTGCATCTATTACGCGCTTCTTGAGGTCCAGGGCCTCACGGCCCAGGAGGCTGTCGAGACCTGCGCCCTCAAACCTGGCTTCAGACAGCAACAGCGTCACTATTAAGGCTACCAGGGCGATCGCCGCGCAAATCGCCAGCGCCCAGAAGAAGAAACCTGCAGCTTTGCGAAGCGTCCGGGCCATTGCCTTACTGTCCCCGTATGCCACACAGCGAGTACCGCCGCGCGCCATGTGCATCAACCCGCCTTTCTGCGTCCGCTTTGGTACATGATAGCAGCCATATTTGCCGTATGTCAATAAGTATTTAACGTATGGCGATAAACGACCGGCCACGGGTTCGGTATGGGAGCCGTCTCCACATACTACCTGCCAAAACTGGTCAAACAGCTGATACAATCTGTTTGTGGGCAACTCATGCCCCAAAATCCGTTCCAAATAGAGGTGCATACAATGCGGATGCGCGATACGCGATTGCGAGCATCAGCCGCGATTACGGCTGCAATCGCTATCACACTTGCAGCGGTTGCAGGATTCATATCGCTGCCGGCGTCTGCGGCGCAAACGCTGCCCGCGGACGACCGAATCCACGCCCGCGCTCAGGCAGACGTCACGGGCGACGGTGTAGACGACTCCATTCTACTCATAGGGCATCCATACAGCGGCGACAGCCAATTCTGTACGTCGCACGATGTGGTCGTGTACGACGGCGTAACCGGGGATCGAATAACGATGGTTCTCGGCGGCACGAGCGGCGGATACCCCGGCACGCTCCTCGTCGGGCAGATCGACGGCGACAGCGCTCTCGATGTGGTTGTCGCCATCCCCTCGGGAGGATCTGGGGGGATCACAAACCCGTTCGTCGTGTCGTTCCAAGGCGGCAAGCCTCGTTTCCTCGGCGATCCCCAGGCCCTGGCCCGCGGGGCGCAGCTTGACGCGCATGGCCTCGACCACTTCAGGGTAAGGATCACCGACTCCGAGCGTGGCCGGCAGTTCATGTTGGGGCTTCCCGGGCCCGGCTCGGCCTCCGGACCAGAATTTGACTACTACGACGGCACATACTCAAAATCGGGCAAGCTCATCGGGCCTATTGACATCAGTATCGATGACGTGGGCGGACTTGAGGTTGCTCCGATCTCCCGCACAGGCCTCAACGAACTGGTGACGTATCAGAAGGTGTGGGCTGTGGCTCACGCCAATTCTATCGGGATGGTCAGGACCGTGTGGCGGTGGACCGGTCGCCAGTTGGCAATCGCCGCGGTAGACGTGACGCCTATCTTCACCCCCGAAGCGTACGCCGAATACATCGCATCATTCGACAGGTCGAAGCCTGCCGAGGCGGTGGAAAAGGCCGTGACGGAGTACAAGGCCCGGTTCGAACTGGCGCCGCCGTACTTCCGGGAAGACGCTTTCCGCGAGTTCAGGCAATTCCATCTGACCATAGCCGGAGCCGAGGGCATGTCGCTGGAGAAGCGGGCAGGACTTGCGGACCCTCCGAAGACCGGCGAGGCGGCGCAGGCCGCATACGAGCGTCTTCCGAGGCTCGCATCGCAGCTCAACGCGTCAAATGAGTACAACAGGGCTGGACTCAACGCGGTCTATGATGGTGAAGGCACGTGGACAGTTGTTCCGCGTCCGGGCTTCAGCGCTGAGCAGTTCGGCCGGCTATTGACTTCGGCCGCCGCAGATTTCGTCGGCCTTGACGACCGTGAGCGCAACGAGCGCTGGCAGTACGACGCGGCCATAGTAGTTCCCCTGGCCGAGCTGGGCAGGCGTGTGGCGTCCTGGGAAGCGTACCTGGCCAAGTATCCGGATTCGGCTTTCGCCGAAGAGGCCAGAACCCACTTCAAGCGAGGGCTAGCTGCTCTCCTAATGGGAACCAACAATACGCCTCACTTCGACTACGCTACAAAGCGCGTACGGCCGGACGTTGTCGAAGCCCTCAAGGCCTACGTCAAAGCTTACCCCGGTACACCATCAGCCGAGGCAGCTCAGGACTCCCTGAAGGCCATCGAGAAGGGCGGAAACGTGTTCAGCGCCGCTGTCAGGCGTGAGATCAACCGCGCGCTTGACCGAGCAACGAAAGCAGGCGAAGGGGAGATATAGAAAAGCTCCAGGTAATATGCAGGCAGGGGAACCCTTCCCCTGCCTGACCCTTGCATCGAATCTTCCTCAGCCTTGCCTCACCTCGACGCGAGGTGGTCGAGGTAGTCTATGGCGGCCGCCAGTACTCGGTCGACGCCGTTCGCGAGGTCGGCGACGGTAGGCCTGACGGCGATATCCGCAGGCACACCGTGTCCTTCTATCAGCGAACCATCAGCGCGGTACTCCCGCCACCTGGATACCTGAAACCTGAAACCGCTCACTTCAAGAGGGACCGGGTTTCCGCTGGACCCTGCAGTCGTATGCCCGACCGTAGTAGCGCGCCCCGAATCATGCATTCCTGCAGCGAAATGCTCAGCGCTGCTAACGACGAATTCGTCGATGAGAAGAACCACAGGCCCCGTGTACTGCCACGGCCCCCTGGGGCTGACACTGCGGCTCATTCGCGGCGCGAACCACGGCACTCCCAGGGTGACCATGCGCATCTGGAAACTCGGAAATGCAGCAGTCGACTTGAAGAACCGCCCAGCGCAACGCTCTGCCACGGCATCATCGCCCCCGCCGTTGCCTCTCATGTCGATGATGATCGCCTTCGCCGCCCGGAGTTGCTCCAGAGCATCGTCGAATGCGCGAACCAGAGCGTCTCCCGACTTCAGCCCCAAATTGGACGCCGAGAAAGACGGAAGGCGGAGCAGCCCGATGCCTCCGCTTAACACCTGGGCGCTGATCGCCGCAGGCCGACGCTCAAAAGGCTCACGCGCCAGCGGCACGCCAAACACGGCGCCGTCAGGGCGACGCAGTTCAACCTGGACTTCCTTATCCAGATCGCCGTTTAGGATCGCGGCAACAGCAGTGCTCCGCGCATACCACAACGTGGACGCAGTGACGAGAGGAATCAGGGAACGAATCCGGTCCTCTGCCGGCTGCCCATCTACCGACACGATCTCGAGCCCGGGCACGACTCGCTTGGCTTCGGCATCAGAGCCCGAAGAGACTTCTGCCACGATGGGCTTGCCATCCGCCTCCACCACGCGCATGCGAGGTGTTCCTCTGGCGCCGGCGCCGGAAATCGGCTTCGGGTACTCGTAGACGTATGAATGGCCATCGTGAAGTTCGCGCAGCAGGCCGGTTATGCAGGAGAAGAACTCGCGGTCGCTCCTTGCCCCGGCGGCCAGATCAAGATAGCGGGGTTTCACTGATTCCCAATCGATGCCCTTGTCGTCGAAGTAGCTGTACCAGAGGCCTACCTTACGCCAGACCTCCTCGCAGATCCGCTGCCGCTCTTCGATCGAGTATGTAAGGTCAGCGGGGGCGCCGCTCCCCCGGGTTTCAGAACCCGATTCGGAACCTAGAGCACGAGGCATCACCAGCATAACGATGAATACCGCAGCAAGCGTCACAGCAGCGCCTGCCCTCACTTGTTTTGCATTAACCATCGTTCGGAATCTCACCTGCCCAACGCACAATCAATGCAGTAGTTAGACGTCGACGATAGATATCCTACACGTGCTGAGTAAACCTGACAAGAAGGTAAGGAGAGCTGACTGTCGAAATTGCATCGAAACAAGCATTCACAGGGAGGCGTTGGCATGAGGTCGCGAATAGGCAGCAGGTACGGCGCTCCGTCAGGCACGTTCCTGTACTGCCTGGGTTCTTTCACCGCGGCGCTCCTGGGGCAGGCGTTCAGCTCGTGGGCGCAGCTGTACTATGTGGACGTCCTCAAGATGCCGCTCGTGCTGTATGGAACCGGCATGACGATCTATGGCATCTGGAATGCGATCAACGACCCCCTTGCAGGGCAATGGTCTGACCGCACTCGCACCCGCTGGGGCAGGCGAATTCCGTTTGTCCTCTTTGGCACGATTCCATTCTGCGCTATATTCGTCCTCGTATGGGCAGTTCCGCAATCAGTGCAGGCCAGCCCAAGCAGCCTGTTCGCGTACTTCCTCGGCATGGCTTTCCTATTCGACGGGTTGTTCACGGTGGTCATCCTGAACTGGACCGCCCTTTTCCCGGAGATGTATCCGTCGCTGGGCGAACGCTCCAGCGTCTCCGCCGCCAAGCAGGCGCTGGGGATCGTGGGAATGATCGTCGGGATGGCGATGGCGCCCGCAGTCCGCGATCTGGTGGGATGGACCGGAATGGGTATCATCTTCGGCGCTCTGGGCCTCGCCGCCATGTTCCTGAGCCTGCTCGGATCGAGAGAACGACCGGAATTCAGCGAAAAGCAGGGCCTGCCGATCGCTGAAGCGTTCAAGTACACCTTCGTCAACAGGTCGTTCATTACGTTCGTCATCATGAACCTGTTCGTGCAGTTCACGTTCGTGCTGCTCCCAGCCACACTGCCCTTCTTCTGCAAGTACGTGCTCGGCCTGAGCGACGCCCAGAATACCCTTGTGCTGGCTCCCATCTTCATCGTGGCGCTGCCTATGGTGTGGGTATGGGGGCGCATCACAAACCGTTTGGGCCCGCGCGGCGCAAGCATGCTGGCAGTGGCAGTATTCGCGATGGCCCTTGTGCCGTTCGCGTTTGTAAACAACCTCGCGACCGTAATGATCGCCACTGCATTCACCGGCGTGGGCCTGGCGGGAGTTCTGGTGCTGGTGGATGTGCTCATTGCCGACGTCATCGATGAAGACGAGATCAGCACGGGCGCCCGGCGCGAGGGCGCGTATTTCGGCGCCAACGCGTTCGTGATGAGGTTCAGCGTTTCGTTGGAGGCCATCGCGTTCAGCGTGGTGATGGGCATGCACGGGTACAATCCCGCGCTCGAGGTCCAGCCAACCAGCGTAGCGCCGGGGCTGCGCTTCCTGATGACGGTAGTGCCCCTGGCCTCGCTTGCGCTCGCACTGGTCGCGCTCTACTACTACCCGATCGACGGCGAGAAACGGGCGCACATCACCGCGACTCTCAGCCAGCGCAGAGGGGAGACTCGATAGCGCAAACGCCCTGGCTCAACCGCAATTGCCCCTGGCGCCCGGCCAGTTGTCGTTGATGCCGGTGCCGTACCTGTCTGCCGTGCACTGAAACACCGTCTCGTACTGCCACTGCTTGATGAGTATCACGGCGAAGGTCAGGGCCCAGGCCAGGGCGTATCGTGCGGGCAGTCTCATCAGCCATGCCACACTTCCCAGAACCACCATGCCCAGAGAGACCTTAAATGCATCCGGAGCCTTTGGCCACGTGAGCTCCTGCA
>Ga0209718_1002433_pt1 | contig 18303 bp, 12 predicted proteins | sample AD_JPNAS1_MetaG_FD_184420 | JGI IMG/M metagenome (GOLD analysis project Ga0209718, IMG submission 184420) | Active sludge microbial communities of municipal wastewater-treating anaerobic digesters from Japan - AD_JPNAS1_MetaG (SPAdes) (version 2) | ecosystem: Engineered > Bioreactor > Anaerobic... | reverse complement strand
GAGTCGCAAGGACCGTGAATCGCAAGGGCCGTGAATCGCAAGGACCGTGAATCGCAAGGACCGTGAGTCGCAAGGGCCGTGAATCGCAAGGGCCGGGGATCGCAAGGGCCGTGAGTCGCAAGGGCCGCGAGTCGCAAATCGAAAGGTCAAATTCGTAAACAAATTGTTTTGCTCTTGCGACTCACGTCTTTTCCCGTTTCCCGTTCACCGTTTACGCTTTTCGCTTTTGCATTTGCCTTGACTCCACGATTCACGATTTACGATTTACGATTCACGATTCACGATTTACGATTCACGATTCACGATTCACGATTTACGATTTACGATTCTCGATTCACGGTTTTCAATCCCAGATATCGATTTATCAGGATAGTATGTTATACTACCTCCCGTAAGAATAAAGGGGAGGTCGGGGACAGTGCTGAAGCTTGAAGTCGAACACTACATCCAACTTGGGGAGAAGATGAGGGAACGGGCCGCCGAACTGTGCAGGATGTACATGAAGGTCCACTACGATTGCGACGACTGCTCGGTCCTGGTGACCAACATGGAGACCGGGCAGAGCGGGCGGTTCCGGATCATGTTCAACGAATCGGACGCGGAAGAAATGCTCTATCTCCCTCCCGAATACTTCTGGCTCACCGACGACGAGGTTGCCGTCAGGATGAAGATCGACAGGGATATCCGCGAGGGCCAATTGGAGGAGCGCAGGAAGTCGCGCCCCTCGGCGGGCTAGGAGGCGGCTGAGCCTACCGCCCCGGCGGGAGACCTAGGGGTGACCCTTTTTCCCCAGGGGCCTCCAGAGAAAGAAGTAGACGGCCGGGGCCGCGAAGAAAAGGATGGCCGGCAGGACCCTGAAGGCGCCGGCCACCCCCAGCAGCGCCGAGGCGTAACCCACCACTACGGGTGTCAGGAAGAAACACCCGTCCAGGATGAACCATACCACGGCGGTGGCCTTGGGGTGCAGCCCCGGCGGCGCCGCCTCACCTATCATCGCCAGCGACAAGGGGAAACCCACCCCCACCCCTATGCCGTAAAGAAGACCCCAAAAGGCGAAGGCCCGGGGAGAAGACGAAAAGGACGTGCCGAAGAGCGAAAAGGCGTTCCAGGCCGCCATGAGGGTGTACACGATATCCTTGGGGAAGGCGTCCATGAGCCTGAACCCCGCCAGCCTCGTCAGGATCGCCCCCGCCGCGAAGGTCACCATGAAGTAGGACGACAGAAGGCCCTTGCTCAAGGCGAGGACCGGGATGGATATCACCGCCGCGTCGGTCATCCCGTAGATGAACACCGCCAGGAACATCACCCTGGCCCTGGTGAGGTGGAAAAGCTGCGAATAGGTCCCCCACCCCGCCCCTCTTCGCGCCATGCCCTCGTCGCGGTCCACGCCGGCGAAGGTCATCCCCGCCAGGGCGCAAGCCAGGGCCACCAGTGGCCCGAACCACGGGTAGACGCCGTAGCCGCCATGCTGGAGCAGCCAGTCCAGCAAGGGCACGACGCAGAGGAAGGGCGCCATGGCACCTATGGTGATCAGGGCGAAGGCCCCGCCCCTCACCTCGCGGGGGATGGCTATAGTCTGGTAAGTGGTGAGCGAAACCAGGAAGAGGCCGAAGCCGAAGCCCATGAGTACCCTGGAGAGGATCAGGAATGGCAGGGTGAGCCCCGAAAGGGCCAGCCCTATGCTCCCGACGGCGCTGCACAGGGCGGCGCCGGTCAGGGTGGCCCTGAAGGCGAAGCGCTCCACCAGGAGGGCCATGAAGGGCCTGGGGAGGGTCGATGCCGCGTAGAAGGCCCCCAGGACCCAGCCGATCGTCGCCTGGGACTTCAGCCCCAGATGATCGAGGTACAGGGGGAGGAAAAAATAGGCGTAACTGAAACTCATGATGGCGAAACTGCCTCCGGCCATCCTGGGGAGCAGTTTTTTCACCCTATGCATCGGGGTCTCCCCCCGACATGATGGCTTCCGGCCCGGGAAGGTGGAAGGTCCTCCTTATCAAGGTATCGAGCTCCGCCAGGGCGACGCCGATGAGAATGATGACGCCCCCCGCGGCTATCTGGAAGTTCAGCACTTCCTGGCCGATCAGCACGGCGATGACGTAACCGAAGGGACCCTCCAGGGAGAGCAATATGGCCGCGTGGACCTCGGGGCTGAATCTCTGGGCCACGGTCTGCACCAGGAAGGGGATCACCGTCACGAGGACCACGACGTAAAGGAGCCCCAGCAAAGCCCTGGGGTCTATGGAAGCGACGTGGGGGGGCGGCTCAAAGACCAGGGCTGTGGCGAGGAAGAAAAACCCGGTCGAGGCCAGCTGGACCACCGTCAGGGCCACGGGGTCCATCCTCCGGCTGAGGTTCCCCACGCCGAGGACATGGAGAGCTATGCCCAGGGCCAGGACGAGGGAGAGGAAATCGCCGAAGTTGAAGGTCATCCCCGGGGTGAAGGCCATGACCAGCAGCCCCGCCGTCGTAATGAAAGCCCCGGCCGTGGCGACCCAGGAGGGCCATCTCCTGTAGAACAGGGCGAAGAGGAAGGGCACCATGACCACGTTGGAAGCGGAGATGAAGGACTGCTTCCCGGGGGTGGAAAAGACCAGCCCCCAGATGTGGGCCGCGAAGGAGAGGAACAGGAGGAAGCCCAGGGCCACGCCCAGGAATATATCCTTCCTGCCCAGGTACTTCAGCCGGTTTTTAAAAAGCAACAAAAGGACCAGCGCGCTCATCGTGAACCTCACGGCCATGAGCCACATCGGGGAGAAGAAACCCAAAAGCCAGCTGGTCACACCGAAACCGGACCCCCAGAACACGGCGATGATGAACATGGAGGCGTCGGCCAGGAAGACCCTTTTCCTCTCGTCCAAAAAAGCGCACCTGCCCCTCGACGACGTTGCCTTTACAGCATACCACCAGCCATGCGGTTGTGTACAAAGAAGGATATGATATCATCTTCGGGCACGGTCATCTCCATGAAGGGTGGGGGTCCCCCGATGGGTAAGCTGAGAACCACGCCGGCGGTGTTTTTCGCCCTGCTCCTCCTCGCCTGCCCGGCCTTCGCAGGCCAAACCTACCAATTCAAGGGCGAGGTCAACGGCATCACCAGGGGAGCCCTCCTCTTCAAGGCCTTCGCGGAGGGGCTGAAACCCGAGTCGATGGAGATGATACTGGACGAGGAGCCCGACGAGACCGGAAGGGTCCGGCGGGTCTTCCTGGACCTCTTCGGGTGTGAACTGGGCGGCGTAAGGATCGAGCGGCTCGAGATCGAGGCCCTCGACACCCAGTTCACTGACCCCAGCGGCTGGACGTCACCCGGGCCGGAAGTGGTGGAAATGCTCTCCGTCAACGCCCGGGCGACCATACTGGAGAGAGACGTCAACAGGGCCATCTCCGACGCGGCCTTCGGCGACGACGACGGCAACTGGCATGGCCTCTCCCTGGACTTCCGCGAGGGAAAAGTATACGCCAGGGGGTACTACACGGTCCGGTTCCTCTTCACGCTGGACATTCTGATCGAACTGGAGGGCCGCTTCGGCATCGTGGGCGGCAAGCAGGTCTGGCTCGAAGACTATACAATGAAGGTCAACAGGGTTGACCTCCCCGAGGCGCTCACCGACAGGGCAGTGAGCCAGATCCAACCCATCATCGACCTCAACGGGTTCATCTTCCCCTTGACCCTGAAGACCGTCGCCCTGACCGACGACAGGGTCGTTCTCGAGAGCAGGGTGCTCCCTCAAAGGTTCGACGGGACCCGTTACCTTTACTGTTCGAAGTAACGTTTCACTCCTCCCCTGCCAGGGTGAGGGTGATATTCCTGCAGTAGGTCTCCGGTACCCCCCAGACGAGACACAGCCCCGCGACCGCCCCGGCGAGGCAGAGAGCCAGGGCTCCCCTGTACTGGATGACGGGGGGGTACCCTTGCAGGATGTCGATCATGAACCCCATGGCAGGCGGGTAAAGGGCCACACCCAGAAAGGTCCCCGTGTTGAGCACCGAAACGGCGACCCCCGTGTACCGGGGGTTGTTGATCTCCTTCGCGACGGCGAGGCAGATCAGGAACGCCATGGAGGCGACGCCCATCACGAAAAGGGCGGGCTTGAGGACCGCCATCGGAGGCCTGCCGGAACCCCAGAAGAGGATCACCCCCCAGGCGACCACGTTGACCGCCGCCAACAGGGCCAGGGGCCACCGTCTCGCCCCGGCCATATCGGTGAATTTCCCAACCAGGACGGCACCTATCATGGCCCCGAGGACCACCAGGGACACGACGCCCGAGGCTTCGCCCCGGGTGAGCCCGTAGACACTGGTCAGCCATGGGACCCCCCAGGCGCCCATGAAGGCCAACTGTCCGCCGCAGAAAAGTCCCGCGATGGTCATCGCGGGCCAGATGCCCCTGGACCGGAGCGCCTCTCCCACCGCGTGGAGCAGTTCCCCGCCGCCGATCTTCGGCCCCGCCCCGGTGGGGTTGACCGGGGCGAACCCCATATCAGAGGGGCGGTCTCTTATCAAAAGGAGGGAGACCGCGCCCAGGAGGAAGGAAAATCCCCCTATCGCGACGAAGGTCATCCTCCAGGAAAAACAAGCCACCATCATGGCGAGGGGCGCCTGGGCGACGAGCCCGCCGGAATTGCCCACGAAGGCCGTGACGCCGGACATGGTGGCGAACTCCCTCTCGCTGTACCAATCGGATAACATTTTCAGGATACAGACGAATACCGCGGAGGCCCCCACGCCGACGACGAATCGCCCCAGGTAGACCAGTGCCGGGGACGGAGCCAGGCCGAAGGCCAGAGACCCGGCCCCCGAAAGGAAGATACCCGTCGTGACGGTTTTCCTGGCCCCCAGCGAGTCGGCCAGCATACCCACCGGGATCTGCATGGCCGTGTAGGCATAGAAATACATGGAAGCCAGGTGGCCGAAGGCCGCGCCCGACATCCCGAATACGGCGACCAGGTCGTCCCGGACCACTCCCGGGGCCAGCCTGTGGAAGAAAACTACCATGTAGACCAGGGCCATGACGCTCCAGACGACGAGGCGGTACCGGCGGACGTCGGCCTTGAGCCAGCGGGCGATCTTGACGACGGGTGTCATCGGGGAAGCTCCTTCCGGTGGTATGTAGTATCCCCAAGGGTGACCCTTGGCAGGCCATAAGCATACTATATTTTTCGCAGAGCGGGGTCAGGTCTACACTTTTGACTAAAACCAGGCTTTGCCCCGCTGGGGCTGTCCGGTTACAATGAGGCAACTCAGGCCATTGACAAATGCCCCGGGGCGTTATAGTATGCTCCAAACGTCAGGAACGGCCCACTCTTTAAAAGGAGGGAAACCGCGTGAAGGACAGGGTCCAGGGCTCCGCAGCAGTGACCGGCAATGTCGCCATTATCGTCCTCGTTCTTACGTGGGGGTCCCCTCCTGGGGCGGCCGTCGCGCTGTAGGCGCGTAACCGCCGACCGGGACCGGGGCCCCCTTGCACGAGGGGGCCCCGGTTTTTTATTGGGTTCGCGGCACTCCTGGAGGATCGACCGGAAGGGGAGAAAAGAGATGCAAAACACGAGAGGGTTTTTTTTGAACCAGGCACCGGCGACGGGGCGAGGCAAGGCACCGGCGACGGCAGAACAAGGGAACCGTCATAGCCGGGATCAGTATCCCCAGGACCTTTACGACCCCAGGTGGAGAGGGCCCTTCGAAGGATACAGGTAGAGATGTCGCGAACCGCGGGAAGGGCGGGCGACCCGCGACCCCGGTCCCGGAGGTTCCCACCAGCCATCGACCGCCTGAGCCTCCCCATTTCGCGCCGGGCACCCGTTCTGCTATCATTGGGCGGGAGGTAGGGTCGGCATGGCGATCACTGTCACCGGGTATCACCGGGCCGGAGAGATCGAGGAGGAACTGGCCCGGCTGGGAAGCGGGCGTGACCCGTCCCCTGTCTTCCTTGTTCCTTCCACGGGGGACAGGGAACTCCTCCGCGACATCATCCTCGAAAAGGTCTCCTTCGGACCTTCCGAGCCGCCCATCCTCCGCTGGGAAGACCTTTACCGGGAGGCGGCGCGGGAGATGGACGTGCCCCGGGGGGCGAGGCGAAGGCAGATAGACCCGCCCGACCACTGGCTTATCGTCCGGCATGTCCTGGAACGCCTCAAGACAAGGGTCGAGGAGGCGGCCATCCCCGCCGGGGCGAGGCACAGCGGCTTCATCTGGACCCTTGGCGAGGACCTCAGGGAACTTCTCAGGGAAGAGGTCCGCCCCGATATCCTTGCCCTGTCCATGGGGTGCGACCAGCGTTGCCAGGGGTCGGACTGCCCGAAGCTCCCCGACCCGGGGGCGCTTCTTTGCCGCCTTTACCGGGACTACCTGGAATACCTGGACGCCCACTCCCTGGCCGACAGCGCCCAGACCGCCACCGTGATAGCCCGGACCCTGGAGGAAGACCCCCCCAGGGCCGCGGCGTGGGTCGGCGGGAGGGACTTCGCCTTCGTGGGCTTCATGAGTTTCACCCGCTCCCAGTTGAGCCTCATCGGCGTACTCGCGCGGCTGGGCGCGAGGGTCAGGGTCTTCATGCCCGAGAGCGGCCTACAATACCACGACGCCAGGGCCCAACTCCTCGGCGACGACCCCGCCGCCCTCCCGATAAAGACCTTCGAACCCATCCCCTTTCTGACCGTGGTCGCCGGGGACCCCCGGCTGGAACTGGAGACCCTCGCCCGGAACCTCGCCCTTTGGAGGGCCGGCAAGGGGGAACTCCAGGTCAGGCTCGGCATCGCCTTTCCCGGGTGGGGCGAGATCGGCCTTTCACTGGACGCCCCCAGGCTGGGGCTCGCCGTGGAGGTCCTCTCCCGCTACCGGATCCCCCATACCCTCCGGGGAGGACCCAGCGTTTCGGAGACGGCCCTTTGGAAGACCGCCTCTTCCGTCATCGAGGCCGCCGCCCTGGGCTTCCCCCCGGAGGAGACGGCCCATATCCTGGCTCAGCCCTGGATCACCCCCGATGGTTTCGCCCTTACGGACAGCCTCAACCAAGGGCCCCGTGGTGAGAAGGGGTGGAGGGATCATCTCCGGAACCGGGGGGACCGGGGAGCCCTTTCGTTTTTCGGAAGGATGGAGGCCTTCGTTTCGGTCATGGAAAAGGGCGCCCGCCCTTCGGCCCTCCTCCGTTCCCTGGGGGACCTCGCTGGTGATGCCGCCGGGGTCGACCTCTCCCGCTTCATCTTCGATCACCCCTCCCTCGATGAGTCCGCGAGGCACCTGAACGCGGCCCTCCAGGAACTGGAGCATAAACTGGATCAGACGGCCGAGATGGAAAGCGCTATAGGCCCGGCGGGGACCGATATCTTGAGGGGAAGCGACGCCGCGGCGTTCCTCTCGGCCTGGAGCGAGCATTCCACGGTCCGGCAGCCCTCAAGGACGAGGGACAGCCTCACCCTTTACGCGGGGAGCGTACCGGTGCTGGCCCATCACAAGATCTTCATCCTGACCGGTCTCACGGCGGATGCCTGGCCCGGCAGGCTCTGGGAGTCGCCGCTGCTGGACGACGGCCGCAAGGAGGCTATCCACGGCAACCCCGAGATGGGGCTTTCACCCTCCCACCTCCCCCTGCTGAAGGAAAAGAGGAGCCAGCGGGAAGCGCTGCTGCTGAGGATGATCGCCTCGGCCGACGGTGTCTGCCTGGGGTCCCGGCCGAACCAGGACGACTCGGGAAGACCCCTTCAGCCTTCGGTCTTCATCACCGCCGCCCTGGCGGGGCCGCGGCCATGGGCGATCGAGGTCGGCGGAGACCCTCCCCTTTCGAGGTCTATGAAGGACGTCATCCCCGGCGAGGGGGAGCCCGTCATCGCGGGCATCGAGGCCCGGGCCTCGGACGCACCCTACAGGCCCTCCAGGCTCCTGGAGATCCCCCCGCCGGCACCGTGGCCCGAGGGGGCGGCTAAAAGGGTCCCGGTGAGCGGGGTGGATACCTGGGGGGATTGCCCCTTCAAGTACTACGCCGAAAAGGTCCTGCGGATCGAAAGACCCCGCCCCTGGGGTTTTGACCCCGCCAGGGCGGGGAACGTCGCCCACGCCCTCTGGGAAAAGGCCTGGGCGGAGCGGATAGCCACGGGGGAAGGACTGCCGGTCCTGGCGCGAAAGCACTGGGAGGCCGCCCTTTCGGAACAGTACCCGGAACTGTCGCTCTTCCCGGCCCGCCTGGAACTCTTCCGGGAGCGGACCTTCGCCATGGCCGCCCTCCAGCAGGAACTGGACGACGCGGGGCTCGCCGCGGCCAGGGTCTCCCAGGAGAGGGAACAGCTCCTGGAGATGGAGATCGGCGGGGTGCTCTTCCGGGGGAAGTTCGACCGCGTCGACCTCCTCGACGACGGTTCGGCCCTGGTCTTCGACTACAAGACGGGAAGGGCGGACAAACTGGCCGCTTCGCTCCAGTTGCCGGCCTATGCGGTGATACTCCAGGGGACGAGGGAGGTCCCCGTCTCGGGTTACGCCTACCTGTCCCAGAGGGACCGCTCCTTCACGGGGCGACTCGAAGGCAGGGCCGGTGAGGTCCTTACCGGGTGGAAACGCCGTTACCGCGACGATCTGGAAGCCATGGTCGAGAAGGCCGGGGAGAGGCTCCGGGCCATGGCGGAGTCCGTCGCGGCGAGCGACTTCCCCCCGAACTACGACAACGACTCGGTCTGCCGGTACTGCGACTTCCAGGACCTCTGCCGTAGAAAAGAGTCCCCACGGGTGGACCGGAGTGAGGAAGATGGAAACGGCGACTGAGACCTTCCAGAAGTACCTCGAGGAAAAAGCCCGCCTTGAGCCGGAGCAGGTCAAGGCGGTCATGGGCGACGGACCCCTGGTGGTCGTCAGCGCCGGGGCCGGGACGGGGAAGACGCTGACCCTCTCCTGGAGGTTCCTACGCCTGGTCGTCGTGGACGGCGTACCTCTGGAGAGGATACTGACCATCACCTTCACCGAGAAGGCCGCCCTGGAGATGCGCGAGAGGATCCGCAGGCTCCTGGGGGGGGTCAGGGACGGGATACCCGCACTCTCCGAACGGGCGGGCGACGCCCTCTCCCGGTTGGATGAGGCCTACATCTCCACCATCCACGCTTTCTCGATGAGGATCCTGAGGGAGTCCGGCCTCTCCGTCGATGTGGACCCCGGCATACGGCTTATCACCCCCCCGGAGGAGAACTCCTTCTGGCAGCGCCTGGAGAGGTCCATGGACCGGGAGGAAATGGGCCCGCTCGCGGGGACGCTCACCGGCAAGTGGCGGGAGAGGGCGAGGGAGGTCTTCTCGTCGAGGCGGACCTACGACCTGGCGGACGCCTTCGGTGCCGGAGGCATCGTCGGCGCGGCCTCCTCCGCCATACCCCTCTTCGAGAGCAAGAACCTCGATCCGGAGGCCCTGTGGGAGTGGGCCGACGACCTCCCCGAAAGGGACGGGGAACTCGCCCTCCGGCTCCGGGAAGAGTACACCCCCCTGTGGCGCCGGGCCTGGGCGGACTGGATGGAAGAAATTCTCCCCGGCGCCGGCGGGCTGGAAAGATTCCTCGGCGACGATAAGCAATTCTCCGCCAGGGCGGCGGCCTTCATGGAGACCTGGGACAAGGAGCCCGGCGATGAAGACCTGCCCCGCTTCGTGGCGGACCTCCTGGGGGAGGGCCTATTGAAGAAACTCTCAGGGGGAAAATGCAAGGAGGACGTAAATAGACTCGCTTTGGCCGTCACCGGCCAGGGCTTGAAAGAATACCGGGATGACCGCGAGGCCTGGTCCTCGGCAGCCCGATGGGTCACCGGGGATGTATCCCCCCTGGAGACCGAGATGAGGGCCCTGCTGCTCAAGATCATCGCCCTCTCCTGGGAACTGTTCCGCGCCGCCAAGTCGGCCGGGGGGACCCTGTCCTTTGACGACATGATCAGCCGGGCCCTGCAGGTCGTGACGTCGGAGCCCTCCCTCCCGGGCAGGTTCCTTCACGTCATCGTCGACGAGTTCCAGGACACCAACGCCCTGCAGGACGACCTCCTTTCGGCCCTCGTACCCCAAGGCAGGGGCAGTCTCTTCCTGGTGGGCGACCTCCAGCAGTCCATCTACCGGTTCCGCCATGCCGAACCGGCCATCTTCCTGAAAAGGGTGATGGAGGCCTTCCAAAGCGACCCCGACTCCCTGGTGAACCTCGACGTGACCTTCCGCTCGAGACAGGCCGTGATGGACGTCGTCAACAGCCTCTTCGGCCGCGTGTGGAGGGAGGGCGTCACCAGGGCCCTGGAGAGCAGGTTCTCCCGGCTGGCACCCCCAAAGTCGCGGGATTGGTGGGCGAAGCGCCAGGAGACCACCGTGAAACCCTTCGAAATCGTGATCCCCGCGGGCGAGGCGCCGCCCGCGAAGCCGAGGGTCAGTGAAATACGCCTGTCGGCGATGCGCCTCCTCGCCGACAGGATCGTCGGGGCCGTGGACTCGGGTGCCACCGTGTGGGATATCGACGGCGAGGGGTCCTTCGCGCCCAGGCCGGCCCGCTTCAGGGATTTCGCCGTGCTGGTGCCGTCGAGGACTTTCTACGACCAGATAGAGCAGGTCTTCATCGATGAAAGGGGCATACCCACCTACTTCGAGGGCAACCGGAACTACTTCGGCCGGGGCGAGGTCAGGGACGCCGTGAGGCTCCTCGAGGCCCTGGCCGACCCCGGCGACCTGCTGGCCATGGCCTCCTTCCTCGCGTCGCCGCTGAGCGGCCTGTCGCCGGGGGTATCGGCCCGGCTCATCGCGAAGTCGCGGACGGACGGCTCCGACCTCCTGGCCCTTCTGGCCGAAGAGCACCCCCTGGAAACTTCCCGTTTCGAAAGACTCCGGCGGGAAGGGCTCGCGGCGGGCCCGTCCCGCCCCCTGGCCACCCTGCTCGAGGACGATTCGGCCCTGCTCTCCTGCGAGGGCTGGAAGCGTCCCAGGGTGGCGGCCAATCTCCGAAGGGCCATAGACTTGGCCCGGGAGTACGAAGCCGGCCTGGGAATGAGCCTCGGGGGCTGCGCGGGCTACCTCCGCGACATGACCCGCAAGCGGATCGAGACCAGGGAGGCCGATACCCTCGGCGAGGACGACGACATGGTGAGGGTCATGACGGTACACGCCGCGAAGGGGCTTGAGTTCCCCGTAGTGGCCGTGACGGGGCTCGAACTGGCACCGAGGACCCGGAAGCAGGGGGTGAGCCTCGTGGTCTCCCCCCACCTGGGCATCGCGGCCACGGCCTTACCGGAGGGTTGGGGAGAGGGCGGGGAGGGAGAGGTCCTCGCAGGGGCCATCCACGACCTGTTCGAAAACCGGGAGACCTGGGAGGAAAACCAGAGGCTTCTCTACGTGGCCTGCACCAGGGCGAGGGACTCGCTCATCCTCTGCGGGGCCTCCGCCCGGACCGAGGAAGGGGAGTTCCGCCCGAAAAGGCGCTCCTGGCTGGAGACCGTGCTGGACTGGTCCGAAAGCGACGGTGCCGGGCCGCCCGAGCCGGAGCCCCCCGCCGAAAGGCCCACCCGGCGGGGTAAGAGCGCCCCGGCCCCGAAGGGTGAAAGGGTCGACCTCCCCCCCGAGGAAGGCGAGGCCCTGGAGAAGATCAGCGCCACGGCCTACGCGCTACTCAGGTTTTGTCCCTTTGCCTTCAGGATGAGGCATAGGCAGGGCCTGGACATCTCCTGGGAGATGCCCTCCGATGACGTGGGCGGGGCCGACCTGGGGAGCCTGGCTCACTGGCTGTTGCGCCGGTGGGACTTCCGTCCGGAAACGCTCTCCCTTTTCGACCCCCTTCGGGGCGGGGCCGGCCTGGGGGAACTTCTCCCCGCCGACCTTAGGCCGGTCTGGGCCGACCCCGCGAAAAGGGTCCCCCTCATGGGCTGGCTCGAGCGTTTCGCCTCCTCCACATTGGCTGAGAGGATCAGGAACGGGGAAGACACCCGGAAGGAAGTCCCCTTCAGGGTGCGCCTCGACAACGGCGCCCTCATGGTGGGGGTCATCGACGTCATCTGGAGGGAGGGCGAAAAGACCTTTATCAGGGATTACAAGATCGGCCGGATCGAAAACGCGCCGGGGGAACTATACCGGTCCCAGTTGCTCTTTTACGCCCTCGCCGCCAGGAAGCACTTCGGCGGGTCACCGCTGGACCTTGCCCTCCTCTCGCTGAAGGAGAACCGGGAGATCCCGGTGGGGAAGGACCCCTTTTCCTGGGAGGACCTCGAAGAGGACATCGCCTCGGCGGCCCGTCAGGGAGCGGCGGGTCCCTTCGAACCTTCCCGAAAGAGGTGCCCCCTGTGCCCCTGGAAGGGTGAATGCCTCCCGGGGCGGGGGTGGACAAAAGGGGCCTTATGATATCATTGCCCCGTACCCATACCGGACGGCAACAGGGAGGGATGACCACTCCATGGTGTATGGCCGAGCCGCCCTGGCGTTAGCCATCATACTGCTGCCGGCGACCTGCGCCCCGTCGGCGGCCGGGGAACTTCCCTGGACGGAGCACCCGGTCCGGCAAGGCGAAACCCTGGACTCGATAGCGGAACAGTGCCCTGTCGATAGTTGCTGCATCCGGCGGGCCAACGAACTCAACGGAGATACCCCCCCGGAGGGGCTGACCCTGCTGGTGCCCCAAAGCGACGGGATGTTGCTTGAGACCCTGGCCGAGGTCCGTGCCAGACGCAGGGGGGAGACCACCGTCGGCCTTTACTTCGACGAGGATGACCGGCCGGAGCAGGCCGTTCCGGTGCCGGCATCGCCACGGGCGGACAGGTCACGGCGGGAATACCCCGGGATCGAAAACCTCATCGCCCTCACAAGGGGATCGGCCGCCGAGGCGGCCGTCATCACCCGCCCCCAACTCTCATGGCCCGTCAAAGGGATGGTCTTTTCACCCTTTGGTCCCAGGCGCGGGAGGTTCCACTGCGGCATCGACATATCGGCCCCGAGGGGCACGCCCATCATGGCGGCGGCCCCGGGAACCGTCGCCAGGGCGGCCACGAGGAGGGGCTTCGGCAAATCCATCCTCATCGACCACGGCAGCGGGGTGATGACCCGTTATTCCCACTGCGACACCATGCTCTGCAAGGCCGGCGACAAGATCTCCCCGGGCCAGGTCATCGGGAAGGTGGGCAGGACGGGCAGGACCACGGGTCCCCACCTCCACTTCGAAGTGGTCATCGACGGGAAGCACAAGGATCCTCAAAAGCATTTGCCCCAGCGGGGAGACTAGGAGGGATATGCCATGGTGGAAGAAGGAACAAAGGCACCGCCCTTCTGCCTGAAGGACAGCACGGGCAGGGAGAGATGTCTCGAGGAGTTCACCGGCAAGTGGGTGGTCCTCTACTTTTACCCCAAGGACAATACCAGTGGTTGCACCCTGGAGGCCATCGAGTTCTCCGCCCTCGAGGAGGAGTTCAAGAACCTCGGGGCCGTCGTGATCGGCATCAGTCCCGACACCTGCGAAAGCCACGCCCGCTTCATCGGCAAGAATAACCTGACGGTCCTTCTCCTCAGCGACCCCGAAAAGAAGGTGCTTGAACCCTATGGCGCCTGGCGGCTGAAGAAGATGTACGGCAGGGAGTCCATGGGGGTGGCCAGGAGCACCGTCCTGGTATCGCCCCGGGGCGAGGTGGCCAGGACCTGGAAGAGCGTCAAGGCGGCGGGCCATGCCGCGAAGGTGCTCGAAGCCCTCAAGGAGGCCGCTGTCTGAACCTCATGCCCCCTCTCCAAGGGGGCTTTTTTTGGCCCCTAAGGTCAGTGTTGATCTATAATTCCCTACTCTTTATCCTTACTGAAGTTGCTCCCTTTCGGCCGCCGGTGATATCATCATGTTCAAGGAGGGTGATCGCCATGGACGAATGGACCAGTCCCGACCCGACGAGGATAGCCCTGCTCACCATCGATATCCAGCGGGAGTTCCAGCCCGGTTTCCCCTCGGGGAGGCCGGAGAACGCGTCGGCCGTCCCCGCGGCCGCCGCGGTAGCCCGGGCTTTCAGGGAGGGGGGGAGGCCCATCATTCATATCGTCCGGCTCTACCTGCCCGACGGGAGCAACGCCGACCTCTGCAGGAGGTCCAGGATCCTCTCGGGGGAGCCGCTCCTCCTTCCGGGGTCGGAGTCGAGCCAGCTCGCCCTCGAACTGCTGCCCCACCCCGCGATCGTCCTCGACCACGAACTGCTGCTGGCCGGCCGGGCGCAGGAGATCGGCGAGGCAGAGTGGATAATCTACAAACCCCGCTTCGGGGCTTTTTACAGGACCCCCCTGGAGGAACACCTCCGGAGGCTGGGGGTCAACACCCTCGTTATCACGGGCTCCAACTACCCCAACTGTCCCCGGGCCACGATCTACGAGGCCAGCGAGAGGGATTTCCGGATCGTGGCCGTGACCGACGCCGTTTCCCTGCTCGACGATCGAGGCATCGCCGAACTCGAGGCCATCGGGGTGCTCTGCATCCCCTCGGGAGAGGTCCCCGACCGGCTCCTCCCTCGCAGGTAACAACCCCTTTTTGGTATATAATAGTAGGGTTATCACAATCTCCTTCCAGGAGGGACCCCCTTTGGTGTTTCTTCTCCTAGAGGAAAGCATGATGGTGCACCTGGGCAGGGTTCTTGCCCTTGTCAGGTATGAGGGCGAGACCGCCGTGCTCCTCAGGGACGGCTCTGTGATGGCTACGGGTTTCACCCCGCCGACCCTTGCCAGGAGATCGTCCCGCTTCATGGAGGAAGGGATAGGATCGGCGCGCCCCTTGCGCCAGGGAGGAATAGATCCATGACGTCAGCTTCATCCTCAGCTTCGAAGCAGTACACAGCCAAGGACATACAGATCCTCGAAGGGCTGGAAGCGGTCCGCCGAAGGCCGAGCATGTACATCGGCGACACCGGCCCCCGGGGTCTCCACCATATCGTCTACGAGGTGGTCGACAACGCCATCGATGAGGCCATGGCCGGGTGGTGCTCCTCCATCGTCGTGGTGATCCACGATGACGGCCACGTCTCCGTCGAGGACAACGGCCGGGGGATACCCACAGACCCCCACCCGCAGACGGGGAGGCCCGCCGCGGAGGTGGTGCTCACCACCCTCCACGCCGGGGGGAAGTTCGACAAGAAGTCCTACCAGGTCAGCGGCGGCCTCCACGGCGTAGGGGTGTCGGTGGTCAACGCCCTGTCGGAGTGGCTCAACCTCACCGTCTGGCGCGACGGCAAGGAGTGGAGACAGACCTACCGCAAGGGCAAACCCATCACGGACCTCTGCTGCGGCGAGCCCACGGGCAAGAACGGTACCCTGATAGAGTTCATGCCCGACCCGGCGATCTTCGAAGAGACCGAGTTCACCTGGGAGACCCTGGCGGGCCGCTTCAGGGAGATGGCCTTTCTCAACCCCGGCCTCTCCATCGAACTCCGGGACGAGATCTCCGGCAAGGAAAAGGTCTTCCACTACGAGGGGGGCATCTCCTCCTTCGTGGAATACCTGAACCGGGGCAAGAACGCCCTCTACGCTCCACCGATAGTCATCTCGGGCGAGCGCGAGGGCGTCACCGTGGAGATCGGGGTCCAGTACAACGACAGTTACCTGGAGAGGCTCTTCGCCTTCGCCAACCTCATAAACACCATCGAGGGCGGCACCCACGTTTCGGGCTTCCGGACAGCGCTGACGCGGGCCATAAACGAATCGGCCCGAAGGAACAAGGTCATCCGGGATAAGGACCCCAACCTGACCGGCGACGACCTGAAGGAGGGCCTTACGGCCGTCATATCGGTGAAACTCCCCGAGCCCCAGTTCGAGGGGCAGACCAAGACCAAGCTGGGCAACGGTGAGATCAAGGGCATCGTGGATTCCCTCTTCTACGACGGCCTCATGGCCGAGATCGACGAGCGGCCCGACATCCTGAAACCCGTCGTCGAGAAGGCCGTCAAGGCCCGGCTCGCCAGGGAGGCCGCCAAGAAGGCCAGGGAACTGGTGCGCCGCAAGACCGCCCTGGCGGGGCTGGACCTGCCGGGCAAGCTGGCGGACTGCTCGAGCCGCAACCCCGAGGAGTGCGAGATATTCATCGTCGAAGGGGACTCGGCGGGGGGCTCCGCCAAGCAGGGCCGGGACCGCAACTTCCAGGCCATCCTCCCCCTGCGGGGGAAGATCCTCAACGTGGAAAAAGCCCGCATCGACAAGGCCCTGGATAACCAGGAGATACGCACCATAATCCAGGCCCTCGGGGCCGGCGTGGGCGACGACTTCAACGTCGATGCCGTCAGGTACAACAAGGTTTTCGTCATGAGCGTCGACGGGGAAGAGCCCACCCTCGTGAAGGACCCCCATGGGGTGATCCGGCAGGTCCGGATCGGGGAATTCGTCGACCGGATCATCGACGGGTCCCTGTCCCCCGGAGGATACCAGGTCCTGTGCTTTGACCTCGCCACGCAGGCCACCCGGTTCAGGCCGCTGGCAAAGGTCATCCGGCACCCCGTCGAGGAGCCCCTCTATGAGATCCGGACCGCCTACGGCAGGAACGTGAGGGTCACATCGTCCCACAGCGTTTTCGTCTGCGACGTCGGAGAGGTCGTCCTTAAGAAGGGCTGCGAGATAGCCCCCGGAGACCTGCTCGTAGCACCCCGCATTATCGACCTGGGCGAAGTACCCGCCCCGGCGCCGGGAGACCCCGCCAGGGAAGATCTGCCGCGGCGCCTCCGGGTCGACGAGGACCTCATGATCGTACTGGGTCTTTTCACCGCCGCCGGCAGCCTGGACGGAGAGGGCGTCGGCTTCGCCCTCGGAACCGGCAAGGGATCCCTCGAAGGAGAGCTCCGTGACAGGTTCCGCAAGGCCTTCGGCCTTGACCTCCAGCGCCGCCGCCCCGGTGAACTGGCGGTCTCGGACCCGCTCCTTCCTGCCGTTTTCAGGCTCCTTTTCGACTTCGACGGGGAGACCCCCAAAGAAGTGCCCGGCATCGTCTTCAACGTCCCGGTGGACCTAAAGAAAGCCTTTCTCCGGGGCTACTTCCTCGTGAAGGGCGACCTCAGCGGGAAGGGCGTGGACTTCACGACACCCGCCAGGGACCTGGCGGCGGGCATCCTTTTCCTTCTCTCCTCCATGGGGATCATGGCATCGCTGCACTCGCGGGACCGAAGGATAACCCTGTCCGCCCTAGAGGACCTAGGACTCATCGAGGCGGTCTGGCGCGACCACCCTCTCGCCGGGGCGCTGCTCGAAAGAGTCCGCCGGGCCGCCGGCAATGAGAACAAGCGTCGCTTCACCCCCCTTCGGGGCGACCTGGTCGGGCTCAAGGTCACGGAAGTCAGGGAAGTGGAACCCTCTTCGCGGTGGGTCTACGACTTTTCCGTAGAAGGGGACGAGAACTTCATCTGTGGCATGGGCGGTTTATGCTGCCACAACACCGACGCCGACGTGGACGGCGCCCACATAAGGACGCTGCTTTTGACCCTCTTCTACCGCTTCATGCCCCAACTGATCGAGAGGGGCCATCTTTTCATCGCTCAGCCGCCCCTCTACAGGGTCCAGGCCGGCAAGGAGATCCACTACTGCTACAGCGAAAAGGACCTTAAGGCACTCCAGGACCGCCTGAAGGGCCGCAAACTGGGCATACTGCGCTACAAGGGCCTGGGAGAGATGAACCCCGAGCAGCTTTGGGAGACCACCATGGACCCGGCGACCCGGATAAGCAAAAGGGTCGAGGTCGAGGACGCCGTCTCCGCCGAGGAGTACTTCAGCATCCTCATGGGCGACAAGGTGGAACCCCGACGGGAGTTCATCGAGGCCCACGCAAAAGAAGTAAGGAACCTGGACGTGTAGTGCAAAGGACGAGGGCGTCAAAAAGGATTGAGTGTAGAGTTGTGTTCAGGCGCTACGAAAGGTTACGAGCCTCCCCTGTCAATTTATATATCCAACTTCGTACCCTTACCCGGGACCGAACGATCCCCGTAAAGAGTTCTAACGGACAGGTGACGTGCGGGGCTTTGGATTAATTAATTTATCAAAAAACTAGGGATCGGAGTCCGCTACGCAGCCCCCAATCCCTAGTCTGCTACCACGTATTCAAGTCTATATGAATAATATAAAGGATCCCCCAAGGAGTCAACTCTCGAACTCAAAACTGTGGCCGGACAGGGGCGAGGTCCCATTCCTGAAGGAATGGGGCAAGGTTCCCTTCCGAAAGGAAGGGGGTAATGTCACCCCTTAAGGGGACAGGGACGACAATAAATATAGTCTTTTCCAATTGAGGTATGAGTCTGAACGGATCTTTCCCGGGTAGACTCAGCCTGCGGTTCTGGATAGTCTTGAGACGGATTGAAATAATCCTCTTTTAGCTGCGGCCAGAGCGGCCGCAGCTT
>Ga0209718_1002428_pt1 | contig 18348 bp, 17 predicted proteins | sample AD_JPNAS1_MetaG_FD_184420 | JGI IMG/M metagenome (GOLD analysis project Ga0209718, IMG submission 184420) | Active sludge microbial communities of municipal wastewater-treating anaerobic digesters from Japan - AD_JPNAS1_MetaG (SPAdes) (version 2) | ecosystem: Engineered > Bioreactor > Anaerobic... | reverse complement strand
TATTACTCACTTATATATTTTATTAATTTTATTCTATAAAAGTTAGAATTCACTATTTTAATCCTTGAGAATATTTATTTTTGATAATGATTTTTTAGATTTTAAAAAAGAATTATAAAAAATTTTGTCAGTTAAAAAATTATTTATAATTTTGCAAAATAATATTGCGGGGTAGAGCAGAGGTAGCTCGTCGGGCTCATAACCCGGAGGTCGCAGGTTCGAGTCCTGCCCCCGCTACTAATCACATTTCACAAAGCCAGATTTAATTCTTTTGGACTTTTAACAACAAATTTTATTGTAGTTTTTATTGTAGTATTTGGCTGCATTGTATATCTCCAAGTAACTATTTTAGTATCTGGATCTATTTTGCCATTACCTACTGCGATATCAGTAACTTCTATTTCTTTTTGTTGAGAAATCGGCAATTGATCTTCGATAATTATCTCGATAGGAGATTTTTTATTGTTTCTCACTGTTATTTCAAAAGCTCTATTATATTTTACTTTTGAACCAATAATTTGTTTAGAAGTAGAGTCTTTTATTACATCTCTTTTTACTATTACACTTTTGTCTCTGCCTAGGGAAATCTGCATGGTGTCTTCTACCTGATATGATGAGATATTTGTATTACCTATAAAGCTATTTTCATAATAAATGTTAGCTTCACCATTTAAGAAATAATTTTTTCCCCAATCATAAATATTTGCTATCAAAAAAGCATCTGGATCTACCTTTGGAGCAGTGTAATACAAATATTTTGCTGGCATTTCATAAGATTGAATATTTACTAATTTTTCTTGAGAAGAAGGTACATCTATTCTAGCTTCTAAAGTGTATTCCATAGATATAGGAGTTTCTGAACTCATTGCCATCATAGTAGGAGCAGGTGATTTAGAATATTCTTTTAATTCTTCATCTTTCATTAACATTACTTCTGCTGCAGTTTGGAGTTTGTCCCCTCTTTCTGCATAACTTCGAGGTGTATAAACACTGAGATACCATGGATACAATTGAGGTTTTTGTTGAGAAATGGTAGGATTCGAACTGCTAAGAATAATTTTAGTATTTTGCCAATTTTCGCCAGTAGTTTGATTTATTTGTCCTTTTAATAATAAAGTTATTGGTTTATTTAAATCTGTAAATCTGATGTCATAGCTTGGTATCCATGAGGCATAATTAGTAAAATAAGTTACATTTAGTTTACCTGTAGTAGCTTTGTCTGCATAAATATTTATCAATATTTCTCCTACAGGACGTTTAGCAATATTTTCATATTCATATAACTGATTTTGGATTTTATCAATAATCAACTGTAAATCTCTATTTTGATAAGCTAATTCTAAAGATTTCGTTTTAATTTCTAACAATCTATTATGAAAAAAATCTGCAGCTTTCATAAGCTCAGCTACAACAGTGCCATTTTGAGTGCCACCAATAGCTTTATTAGCTTTTATCATGGCTTCTTCATCTGCATATACTAGTAAATAAGCATTATTCTGATCAAGTTTGTTTTGTAAAAGTTTAAGAGAATCTTTAAGAACCTGATATTTAGGATCATTTTCATAATTTGATAGATAATTTATTGAAGTATTTACTGTTTGTATAATAAAATCTCCTTGCCCTTTCACAGTGACAGTTTTAGGATCTAAATCATTAGGTAGATTAGTGAGGACTATTTTATTATCACCTTTGGATAAAGTTAAATTACCAATTCTTGTGATCTGTGCGCCATTCAGAAATACTTTTGCCTCATCAATAGTAGTATTTATTTTAGCAATATTTTGACTAAAAGCCATTATAGGAATGACAAATAATATTAAAACAATTTTTCTCATACGATTGTATTTTTGGTAAAATTACTTATAAAATATTAAATCAATTATAATTTTTAAACTCATTAAAAAATCTCTTAAATTATTCGTTGTAGGTAATAACTAGATTATAACTAATCTATTTGTGTAATAAATATATTTCATGTGAATTTAATTTGTTTTAATAAACTTTTTTTAAATTTTTCTTTGCATGATTGGAAAACATTATTTTTTTTAAAAATAATACAATTTAAATTTTTTTATTTAAAAAATCATATTAGATTTGCACATTAAATCATATTGATTTAATATTTTTTTTAATTAATTAATAATGAGATTTAAATTAATAATAAATATCGATAAATCTAAACTTGGTGATATTATACCACTAAATTATCAATATGAATGCTCTGCCGTCATATACAAAATATTATCTAAATCTGATGAAAAATTTTCTCAATGGCTGCACGATAATGGCTATAATGCTGATAAAAAGCTATTCAAACTATTCACTTTTGCTAAACTAAAAATACCACAATATCGCATCATAAATGAGTATATTAAAATAATATCAGACTACATAGAATGGCAGATTTCATTTGTTCCCGAGATTAGCACACGTGAGTTTATTCAAGGCATATTTAGAGAACAAGAGTTTGAATTAGGAAATAGAAATGCTCAAATAAAATGTAGAATACAAAATATCGAGATGCTGCCACCACCAGAGTTTAGCGAAACTATGACCTTTCAAACACTCTCTCCTATATGCCTGACACTCAAAAGAGATAATGGATCTGATGAATATATCTCACCCACCCATCCAATGGCTATGACACTGATCAAACAAAATCTATTAGATAAATATAAAGCTCTACAAGGTAAGGACTTCCCTGATCATGATTTCGCTTTTAATTTTAAAGTAATTAATGAACCGCGCTCTTCATTAATAACCATCAAAGCTGATACTCCACAAGAGAGCAAAATCCGTGGCTTTTCATGTCAATTTCAATTAACAGCACCGATAGAGCTTATGAAAATAGCATATGATGGCGGAGTAGGTAGCAAAAACAGCTTGGGCTTTGGGATGGTGAGAGAATGGAGAAAAAATTAATATTAAGAAAAAATAAAAAGATATAGATTATATATGATTAAAGAAATTTGTCAATTTGTCGACACTCTCGAAAATCAAATTCCCGATTTATTTGAGGATGGAACGAAGCTCAAGGAAGGTATCTATGCTGCTTTGGATATTGGACAGGAGGATGGTAGATATGTGCTGAAAAATGTTGATAAAAACGGAAACATCCTGAAGGAAGATATTGGGCTGTGGACAAGAAACGAAGAAATAAACCCCTTTTTCGAAAAATGCCGAATGATACTACAAGCATCAAAACCGGCTTCTGCAGCTAAAATTTTTAATCCTAACAAGAAAATTTTTAATATAACATGTAATCCATTTGTTGTAGGGTGCACGAAAAAGATTATCGATAAAAATCTTACAAGTATTGGCAAAGATGGCATTTTGGACGAATTAATAAAACAATATTTTAATAAGGCTGAAGAATTTGTAGAAAATGGAAATCATAAAATTTGGTTTGAAGGGTTTAGAAGTTTTATGAAACAAAATTTTTGGAATTTGCTTGAAAAGATTGATTATTTCAGTTTAAACGCAAACTATTCAATCATTTTCTTTTTGAAGAATCTTACTATTGAAGACTTTAAAATTCCATATCAAACGTATTTAGCTCATAATGTATTCAATAAAGCCGACTATAACATTGTTTATCAGGATATCATATATGGGATTAGTGATAGTCTAAGTACGTTTAACGATAAGAAACGTTTTTTACAGCATCAATCTGCGAGTTTTAGATATAATTATCGTTTACACGGCAAAGATGCCCAATTGGTATGGAAATTCTATCAACTTAGCCAGAATAAGCAGTTGCCAAATCCATTACCCATTTTCGTTGACAAAAATGAAGCAGACTTGAATGCTGATGTTGTCAAGCTTTTCAATCACGACGGAGTTGTCGGCTATTCCGAGATAATTCGATCATTGTTAAATCTAAGAAGAACGAATTTACAAAACTTTTATCTCCTATTTATCCAAAAAGGACAAATAGTCGATTTCGATTTTGTTCCTGTTTTTAAATATACTTTAAAAGACAAGGAGGAAAACGACTTTATTGTAAAAGAACTCTTTGGAGCAGAACCAGAACCTGTTATTTATTTCAACAGCGATAAACACAATGTGTTTGATTTTCAATTAATGATTGTAAATTATATCTTCAACAATCAGTTAATTCAGAAAACCAAAGCAGGTACTTTGTGGCTTAAATATTTTGAAGATATAGAAATCAAACCTGATTATGGTTTAACAGATACGATCTATAACCTTATTTACAAATACCGTAAAGCATGGTATGATTTTATTTATAAATCAAAACAACAACAAATCACGATAACAATGATAAATGAAATGTTTAAAGATTCTATTGTTGATGATTTAAGACATGACGAAGAATTAAAGAAAACTACTCAAATACGAAAAAAACTCAGCCTTTGGTTCGGTTTACAACCTTTATTTGATAACAATTTTAATAAAAAAAACAATATGGTAAATAAAACAATTGAATTACAGACAAAGATTCGTGAAATTGCCCAAAACGAATCGTTACACATCTCTAACGATGATGAATTCGCATTTGCAGCTGGACAAATCATTTGGAAATTATTGATCCAGAGTGAATCAGCAAATCGATCACATTCACTACTCGAACCATTTCTGCAAAAAACAGAACCAATTCTTTTTAAACAAGCGATTGCAAATACATTCAACATGTACAAACACAAATTTACAATGTATCCCACTAAATACGAATTTGACAAACTATTTAGTGAAGTAATGGGGTATGAGCCAAATGTTAAAAACATGAAAGAACATTTGCCAATAATTTTGGCAGGTTACTTTTCTGAATCAGTTTTCAAAAAACAATAACCATTAAAATAAAAACGATATGAATTATTCAAACAGAATTTACGGCGCAGCATTGATAAAAGCAATAAATTCAAATTACAATGCTGACTTTTCAGGACAACCAAGAACACTCCCTAATGGGATAGTTTATGCGACAGATAAAGCATTAAAATATGCCATTAAGAATTTTATTAAAGAAAACTTTCCATCTGAGAAAGTATTCTATTTCAAACGATTCAACGAGGAGTTTATACCATATAGCCTGGATGACGCTTTTGCCGCAGCTTTCCCTATGCATAAGGATGAAAAAGATAAAAAAATTATTGCAAAAGATCTTCTGAGTTGCATCGATATACGTTTATTTGGAGCAACCTTCGCAAAAAAATCGAAAGACAATGTAGCTATTTCCATTCATGGTCCGGTGCAAATTACTCATGGTGTAAATGTTTGGCATGAAAATAATTTTTATTCGGAACAAATTATGTCACCTTTTAGGAATCCAAATGAAAAAAACGAAGACAATACGGCTACTACACTTGGCCGACAAAGTCGACTACATGAAGGGCATTATTTGCATCATTTTTCTGTAAATCCCAAAAATCTTGAAGAAATACTTGAATTGGCAGGAAATGACGCAAATACGCTTAAAGATGATGATATTTCTAAATTGAAAGAAGCTCTACAAAAAGGAGTTACTTATTATGATTCTGCTGCAAAAGTTGGATGCGAAAATGAGTTATTGGTTTGGGTTACATTAAAACCTGAATCTAAACTTGTCATGCCCAATTTTACTCAACTGATGAAAATGAGTAAAGAAAAAGTCGATGGGAAAGTTCAACTTGATATGTCTGAATTGAAAAAGGTTGTTGATGTTAATAAAAATGAAATAGAAGCATTTGAGATCTATCTTAATAATGCTTCTATAATTATAGCAAATGCGCCAGATGAGGCTATTATTAAAAATTTATAATTTGAAGTTCTTGAATCTTCAAAAATTCTTTAATGGTTAAATCATTTAAAAATGTTAAAATTAGTTTCAATTAATATCAAATCGGACTTTGGTTTCTTTAAGAAACCAGATACTAATAATCCCATTTATTTGACATTCAATATGCTCCATAAACCATCTCTTTTAGGAATATTGGGAGCTATTGTAGGTGCGAAAGGATTTCGGAAATATGGAGAGATGCCTGAATATTACCAAAAACTAAAAGATCTGAAAGTGTCCATTGCACCTTTAAATGAAAATGGTAAAACTTATCATGAAAATGGAAATTTTGCAAAAACAGTAATAAAATATAATAATACAACTGGATTGGCAAGTGAAGAAGAAAGCGGGAACTTGATGATTATAGAACAAACTTTGGTTGCTCCAGCATTTAAATGTTGGATTTTGCTTAACTTGGAAAGCGAAATTGAAGCTAAACTCTACAATTTTCTGAAAGAAAATAAAGCGGAATATTTGCCATATCTTGGGAAGAATGAATTTTCTCTTTGGTGGGATAATTTTAGTGAGTATGAATACGAACCATTTTATCCAAGCGAAGAATTCCAAATAAATAGCTTATTCATAAAAGAGGAAACAGTAAAGGAAGGCAAAATAAAAGCTCGTTTTATCCCCGGTATTCTATCCATGTCTGAAAAAAAATTTATGTATTTTGAAAGGCTTCCCATTGGCTATATTGAATCTCCTCTATTTCAATACGAATATAAAGACTTTGCATTCACAAACTGTGATTTGAGAGAGGATTACGTTTTGCCAGAATCATACCCATTGTATAGACTATCGAATAATGAAATCATTCAATTGTTCTAAAGATATTATAGATAACATTTTAACAATTTTTGGAGACCTTTCAAAAACGTATTATGCTCATTTATCCAAGGATATATCGGAGAAGGAAACCCTTTTTAATCACTCTCTATTGGTTTCAAAATACTGTTTAAAATTAATTGAATCTAATGAAATAGATCATTTACTCGATTCATTGATCGAAAGGATCATGGAGTTTTTACAAATTAAGAATAAAAGAGAGTGGGGAAGCTTATTCAAAGAGATATTCATTGCAGCCATTGTTTATCATGATATGGGAAAGATAAATCCCAATTTTCAAGTCATTAAAATGGAAAATGAATCATTCTCTTTAAATAATAAATTGTCTTTTCAATCAAATCATTCATTGCTTGGTGCATATTTATTCTCAAATATCTATTTCAAAAAAACATTTGAAAACTATGAGTTAAATGATAATGAAAAACTTACTCTCTATTTTTCAATTCATCTTTTCGCCAGTACTATTATAAAACACCACAATACGATCATTGATTTTTCATTAGATTTTGAAAAACAAAAAATCGACGATTGCTATTCATTTTTAGAAACATATAATCTCTATTTTGATAAAAATTTCTGTTCGAGTTTCTATTTGAGTGCAAGTGATATTTTTGGAGAATTCAGAGAAATAGCTGCAAACCAGGAGGTTTATTTTGATTTATTTGCATTAACCAAACTGCTATATTCTTTGTTAACCGCTTCCGATTTCTATGCAACAAACGAGTTTATGACAAAAATAGAAATTAATGAATTTGGGATACTAAACAAAGATGATAAGGAAAAACTTACAAAACATTTTAAAACTGTAAAGGATTATAATAAAGATTTGTACGAGAATTTTGAGTATTATCAATCTTTTCCTTGGGAAAAGTTGACAGAAAGAAATGCTTCAAATTTGAATGTTCTGAGACAAAAACTTACTGTTGAATTGATTTCGAATTTAAGAAAACATTCTGATTGTAAATGTTTTTATCTCGAAGCTCCAACAGGTGCTGGAAAGACAAACTTATCGTTAGCGTTTGCAACCGAATTAATAAATATCGATTCTTCGTTGAATAAAGTCTTCTATGTTTTCCCATTTACCACATTAATTACCCAAACGTTTGAATCGATCAAGGAAACATTGAAGATAGACAATAACTATATTATTCAATTGCATTCTAAAGCTGGATTTCATGAAAAAGGTGACGGTACCTATGGTAATGAAAAACAATTGTATTTGGATAATTTGTTTGTGAATTATCCGATTGCACTCATGTCACACATACATTTTTTTAACATCATAAAAGGAAATGAAAAAGAAAGTAATTATCTATTACATCGATTATGCAATTCAATTGTGATAATTGACGAAATTCAAACCTACAATCCTGAACATTGGGATAAGATTGTTTATTTCATTGCGAACTATGCTAAAATATTCAACATCCGGGTTTTAATTATGTCGGCAACTCTTCCTAAAATTGATGCATTACATCCTGACTTGAATGGTTCATTTATTTCGTTAATTTCCAATCGTGATCAGTATTTCTCAAATCAAAATTTTGCTGGTCGAGTTTCATTTGACTTCACCTTTGCTGATAAACAAAGACCAAAAAATAAAAAAGATAAAGAAAACTACTTGATTGAATTGTCGAATTTCATGATTGAAAAAGCGGACCGCTATGCAAGTTTAAATAATCAGAAAGTGAACATTTTGATTGAATTCATAACAAAAAAAACAGCTGCATTTTTCTTTAACCAACTGAATAATGATATTCGTTTTGAAGATTACAAGATTCTTTTGCTTTCGGGCGACATATTGGAATTTAGAAGAAAGCAGATCATTAAATCGATTAAAGAACAAGTGTACCCAAAAGTGATTGTAGTCTCAACACAAGTTGTGGAGGCGGGCGTTGATATTGATATGGATATAGGATTTAAAGATCGTTCACTTATCGACAGTGATGAACAATTATCTGGACGTATCAATCGCAACGCATCAAAAAAAAATTGCATTGTTTACTTTTTTGATTTTGATAAGACAAGCACAATTTATGGGTCAGACAACCGCTACAAGATTCAGCAAACAGACAAAGATATTTACAACGACTATAAAGATATACTGGTCAACAAAGAATTTCATGCATTATATGAAAAAGTTTTCGAAGAGAAACGCAATAAAATGAAAAGCAATTTTTTTTCAGCAGGTTATTATTATCAATATTTTAAAGAATTCAATTTTCCAAAGCTTCATTCAGAATTCAAATTGATTGAGGATAATGACAGTCAACAATTATTTATTCCTATTAAGATACCTATTTCTTTTTTTGATAATATTTCAAACTTAGAAAAAATGAGAGTTCTTACAGAAGATAAAAAATACGTAGATGGAACGAAAGTTTTTGAATATTACGAAAAACTAGTTAACTTGGAATTTGATGACTTTTCAATGAAAAAAATTGAATTAAAAAAGATTGGTTCCATCATGTCACAGTTTAGTATTTCCGTTTATCGGAAACAACTCGAAGCTATTGCAGACATGCTTAACCCCGAAAAAAGCAAATATGGTTTTCAATATTTATTAAATTGGAATTTGTGCTATTCTCCGGAATCAGGTTTCGATTCGGAAAAAGTTGATACCAGCTATTTTATTTAATTGTTAAACATATGCAAATTACTGGCATTCACTTCAATTATTATCAGATCTGCAAACGAAAACTCTGGCTTTTTGCCAACGGTATCAGTATGGAGCATACTTCTGACCTAGTGTATGATGGCAAGTTAATTCATGAAACAAGTTATCCGCAACGTTCCGAAAGATATGAAGAAGTGGAAATCGATGGCATTAAGATAGATTACTATGATGCTCGCAATAAAGTAATTCACGAAATCAAACGTTCAGACAAGGTAGAGACAGCTCATGAATGGCAGGTGAAATATTATATATACGTACTAGAGAACAATGGCATAGATGGTGTCACAGGCATATTAGAATATCCAGAGCTCAGACAAACTACTAAAGTGGAGCTGACTGATGCTGACCGGCAAAAAATTAAAGAGATAGAAGACAAAATCGCTCAATTGATTAGCTCTGATGAATGTCCTCCGGTGATTCATTCTAAAATTTGTAAGAATTGCAGTTATTACGATTTTTGTTATGTGGAAGAAAAAGAAATATAAGTCTCATAAAATTAAATTAATATGGAAAACAACAACAATTTTAATAGATTTTTATTGAAAGTAGATATATCAGGGATTCAAAATTTCATTTTTGATATACCATCAAATGGAGCTTCAAAAAACTTAAAAGGACGTTCTTTTTATGTGTATGCCTTAACTTATTTTGCAGAAAAGTTTTTCAAACAAAACTTTCCTTCACAAACAACTGAAATAATTTACAATGGAGGAGGCAATCTTTTAATGTATCTTTCAACAATTGAGGAAGATTTGAAAAAGAAAATCGAAGAATTTCAATATTATTTTCTCGAAAAAGACATCTATCCATTTGTAGCTTATGTGAAAGCAGATGACAATAATTTTAATCTTCAAAACAAGCAACTTGGCAAGTTACTTAATCAAGAAAAATTTAAGCGAAAACTAAATTTTAGCACTTTCGAATCTTCAGAAAATATTGATTGGAATGGTTTATCCAACCAACTTAAAAAATCAAACTCTTTTTCAATTTCTGCATATGATAAAAACAAATTTATTTCAATTGGAAAATTCTCATTAACTTTTGACGAAGAAAATGATTTTTCTATACTCTTAAATAACAATCTTTTAAATAAATTTCCAATCGATAAAGATGGAAATATTGTAGATTTTGAAGAAATTGCTCAAAAAGCCTATTTAAGAGGAGCGGACGAAAAATTGGCCGCATTAAAAATGGATGTAGATAATTTAGGCAAACTTTTTATGAATAGGAATAAAGATGAATATAAAAAAATATCACAAGCTATAGAAAATTTCTTCTCAGTAACCTTGTATACTGATATATTGAAGCCATATATTGATGATGGTGATATTTATCCTGTTTTTGCCGGTGGTGATGACATTTTTTTGATTGGATCGTGGGATAAAATATTCGAAATTGTTCCTAAAATACATTCAGCATTTGACACAGCACAAAAAGATTGGAGAAATAAAATTATAAAAAAAGATGATGACTTAACTATTTCTGCCGGATTAATTGTGGTTCATCCAAAATTCCCGATGATACGCCTGGCTGAAGAAGCCGAAAACATGCTTTCATTAGCTAAAAATAAAGGGAAAAACAGAATAAGTGTATTTGGTGAATGCGTTACATGGAAGGAATTCGAAAAAACTTCAGAAATGGTCAATTCTTTAAAAGACTTAATTATTAAAAAAGGTGAATCAAAAGCTTTGCTCCACAGAATTAGCTCGTCAGAATTTGGTTTTAGGAGCTTGCAGGATAAAATTAAAAATCGAAATGTAATCGACTTTCCTAAAGTATATCGCTTGAAATATTACTTACGTAATGCAAAAACTGAGGAAAATAAAAAACAGCTGGATGAATTTTTCCAAAGTTATTCAGAAGCATTGTTAAATGATTTTATGGCCGATAAAACAAAAGCGGATAAATCGAATTTAACCAATCCTGCCATATTTCCTATTGCTGCCAGATGGACCGAATTACTAATTAAAAATATTGATCAATAAATGTAAAACCATTAAAAAAGAAAATATTATGAGTCAACAACCAAATCATGTAAACAAATCCTCATATGAAAATAAAAATAAAGAGGGGAAAAGGAGAAAAAAATTATCTGAATTAGCAGATAATGCAAAAAAGAACTTCTTGAATAATTCAGATGAAACTGTATTTAAAGATCTACTAAATTTGCAAGAAAGCAAACAATTAGACAAGGTCTTTAAACTAACAGACCAATTTGTAGAGAAGTATGCTGAAAGCGTAAGTACCAGTCAACTTCGAAATGTTTATAATGAAGTAGTAAAAATCCAATCTGTTGAAGATTTAAAGTTAATTCGGCCCCATTTAGCTTATGTTGCTGCAAGACAAGATAAAAATAATGCAAGAGAATTCATAGCGTTTATCGATCTTTTAATTCAACAAGTAAATACGAAAAACGAATTAGAATCATTCAAAAAAACTATGGAAGCTATAGTGGCATACCATAAATATTACGCTAAAAATTAATTATTATTTTAAAATCAATAGATTATGAAATTACAAGAAAAAATTGCAATTACAGGGACTATAACAACGGTAACAGGTTTACATATAGGAGGTTCCAAAAGCACCATACAGATTGGAGGTATAGATAATATTGTTGTAAAAACTCCCCATGATGTTCCCTATATCCCAGGCAGTTCATTGAAAGGAAAATTACGCTCACTTTTAGTAAAGAAAAATAGCAATTCTAAAAATGAACATGAAGATCCTATTGAGATTCAGAAACTTTTCGGTTACCAGGGAAGAAACAAAGATGAAGCAAAAAATATTCAAGAAAAAGAACCACAAATTTCCCGCTTGATTTTTAGAGATGCTTGTTTGAATGAGAAGCAATTTAAGGAAAAATTTACTGGCTGTTCTTTGGCTTCAGATTTTACAGAAGAAAAATATGAGAATGTAATCGACCGGAAAAGTGGAAAAGCTCAACATCCACGTCAAATGGAAAGAGTTCCAGCCGGCGCTGTGTTTGACTTTGAAATTATCATGGATATATATGAAGGGGATGATAAGGATAAAATGATTGACTTGCTCAAACAGGCTTTCTCACTGCTTGAAGACGACTATTTAGGTGGCAATGGTACACGAGGCTATGGAAAAGTAAAAATCGATTATACTATTGGGAAACCTAAAACCTACCAAGATTTATGAAAGCAATCATCCTAAAATGTCGTCCGGGAAGCCGTTTCCATTTGGGTGAATATACTGATAATCAAGATACTGTTTTGTATAATACGGCAGAATATATTCATTCGGATGTTTGGTTTGGTGCTTTCATTTCGGCAATGTCAAAAATTTATCCGGAAAAATTGAATAATTTCAGACAATTGTTTGGAGATGGTAAGATTCGTTTCTCTTCCGCTTTCTATTGTATAAAACAAAAAGATACAAACCGTTATATTTATCTATTACCAAAGCCATTTTCATTAAATCTGGCGGACTTGAATGAACAGATTGATCATAAGGCAGTAAAAAAAGTGAAATTTATTTCTAAAAGCATTTATGAAAAAGGTATCACCTTTGAAAAATGGTTTACCGATGAATGTATAATGCCAAATGACACATGCGTGTTTTTAAGAGAAGAATTTGATAAAAATGATTCTGTTTCAAAAAAGGAATTTGAAGAATTATCCTTTAAACTTTATGAAAAGGTAGATTTGCAAAAAGTAAAAATACATACAGATGAAATAAATAACGATGAAGAAGAAAAAGGAGAGGGAGAAGGAAAACTACATGCTCAAACAGATATCATGATTCTGGGATCAGAAGAAGTGGCAGTAAATTGGTATTTTTTATTGGACCTGAATGATCAACTTTCAAAAGATGATGCAAATATTTTTTATCAAACGCTGGATTTAATGATAAGTAATGGAATTGGAGGAGATCGTTCGTCAGGTTGCGGAAAAATAGAAGGAATGGAAATAGAAGATTTTAATATTAATGTGACTAATCCTTCAAATCAACAGTTACTTTTATCATTGGCTTTCCCAAAAGAAGCTGAAAAAGACAAATACCTATATTACAAGACAAAAATCCGTGGAGGAATGTGGTACGGATCAGGTGAGAATGAACGTTTCAAGAAAATAATGGCACTTGAAGAAGGCAGTATTTTAGAAGGAAATATATCACCACAAATTATTGACTTAACTAAAAATAATAAACCTCTATGGAAGTATAGTGGAAATCTGGTTTTCCCTTTACCTGTGGAATATGTTAATATTTAAATGCATACAATTATGGCAAAACAATATCAAGTAAAAATAACAACGCTTACGCCTGTTTGTATTGGTGATGGGCAAAGATTGTCTCCTTTTTCCGATTATAAATTGAAAAGAGATAAGTTGATTTATCTGAATCAAGAAGTCATCAAAAAAGCTTTAGAGAAGCAGCCTGATCTAATAGATGATTATGTAGAAGGCATCATTTCCGGGATGGATAATACGGGAAGCAAATTTGATATAGACAGTTTTTTGTATAATCGGGCAAAATTAGATTTGTCTTCTCTGAAATTAAAAGAAGTAGACTCAACAGCACAACCAAAAGGGAATAAAAATCTATATACCATTCTGAAACAAGTCGGGAAATATCCATATATTCCCGGTAGTTCACTTAAGGGAGCCATAAAAACAGCTTTATTATACAATTGGCTTATGGATAAAAACAACTATTGGTGTAAAGATTATTTGAAATTATTGGATAAAAATTCAAGTTTAACTCAAGAAGAACTAAAAGATAAGAAGATAGAGTTTGAAGATATATTTGATAACCAACTTGAAAAATTTGAATTTGCAGTAAGTGATAGTGACATATTTCCCGAAAATAGTATAAAAGCCATTGATACTAAGCGTTTACACCTTAAAGAAGGTAAATTTACCATACCTCAAACATGGGAGGCTATAAAAGAAAACTGTAGCGCAACTATCACAATTAACTCCATAAAAGAAAATAAAGATAAGTTGCTGAACTGGTCTGAAATTTGTAAAATAGTAAATTCTTATACTCTAAATTCGAATGATAGGGAATGGGAAATTTTTAATAGTTGTGGAGCTGAAAACAATAAATTTGATGTTAAATTAAATGATATCAAACGTATATTTTACAAATTCTATAAAAAATCAGAGGACGATATTAATAAAGCTGACGAAACCGCTTGCTATTTAAGATTGGGAAGTGGGAAAGGTTATTATTTTAATTCCATTGGATTAGCTTTATATAATGCGGATAAAACAAATAATAAAGTTCTGTTTTATAAATTCCTAAAACAAATGAAATTTAAAAGTAGTAAAAAATATAGATTACATGCCACTGAATTTCCTCTTACCCGTGTTCTTGATCTTGAAACATACAATCCTTTAGGTTGGGTAAAACTGGAATTATTAAAAGAAAAAGAATTATGAGAAAAGTGATAATTAGCACCGTTGGTAGTAGCCTCATTACCAACAAATTTTCAAATAAAGAAAGAAATGAAATCAATGCTATTTCCAACTTTATCTTTGATGAACTTATTGAGGATAAAAGATATCATGGGATAATAGATAAAATTGAAAAAACAAATTATACCGAAATTGATAATTTAGAAAGTGCGAGCGCAGAACTTAATGGAATTGTAAAATATTATGGCGCATATGAAGCAATAGATAAAAACGATATGCATTTTTTGTTGCATACCGATACTTATCTTGGAGAATTCTCTGCTAAAAAAATCAAAGAAATTTTAAATAATGCAGGAATCAAAAATGTGAACCTACAAAAAATAATGAGCCTAAATACAAAAAATTCCAAAGAATTTAATCAAGGAATTAAAAATCTTTTTAAATGGTGCTATGACTATGTCCCTAAATATAGAGATAATAAATACGATGTTATTTTTAATTTAACAGGAGGGTTTAAGAGTTTACAAGGATACATGAGTATTGCAGGTATGTTTTATGCAGACAAAATTGTATATGTATTTGAAACAGGAAAAGAAATTATAGAAATCCCTATATTGCCTATTAAATTAAAAAAGGAAAAAGTTGAAGAATATATTACTGAATATTTATATGCAGCCATAGATATATGCCCAATTGAATATGTGAAAAACATTCCTGATATTTATTTAGACAAAGATAAAGAACTTGCCATTTTTTCACCTATAGGTCAATTGGCATGGGATCAATTTAAAGATGAAATTCTATCCGAAAAATTAGCTCATTTTAATAACATAGAATATTCTGAGTCTTTCAAAAAAGATTTCAAAGATTGTAAAAGAGATGTAATAAAACTTCAGGAAACGTTAGCAAAAGTCTCTTTACTTTTACTAGAAAACAACAATGATATTTCTATTCTGAAGAAAGATGGGGGTTTACAATACGAGAACTATGTCAATAAAAGTGAAAATAGTCAACCTATAGGTCATTTTAGAGTTACGCAAGAAACAAGGGTTAGCTGCATTTATAGAAACAACAAATTAATATTAAGACATTTCGGGCCTCATGATTATGTCAATAATAACCCTTAAAACATTTCATATATGCTCATTAATTTATCCAACCATCCTTTAACTGAATGGGATGAAAGACAAAAGAATGAAGCTGCTTCCCTATATGGCGAGGTGATAGATATTCCATTTCCTGCAGTACTTCCCCAAGCCGATCCCATAGAAATTGATAGAATGACTGATGAGTATTTACAAAAAATACAAAACATTGCCCAAAATAATGATGTAGTAGTTCATATTATGGGTGAATTTACTTTTTGCTATGCACTTATTCAAAAACTGCAAAAACATAATATCAAATGTGTCGCTTCTACAACTGAACGCAACGTTCGTTTTCTACCAACTGGTGAAAGAACTGTTGATTTTAATTTTATCCAATTTAGAGAGTACAACCTTTATTAAATATTGAGCATGAAAAAGACCTATTACCTATTTAACCCTGGTACAATGGAACGCAAAGACAATACTTTGAAGTTCACCCCAGTGGAATATGATGAAAATGGCAATGAACATGAAGGCAAGCCTCGATATATACCCATAGAAGACGTTTCAGAATTTTATGTATTTGGTTCTCTACGTGCTAATAGTGCATTGTATAACTTTTTAGGTCAAAAAGACATAGCAGTACATTTTTTTGATTACTACGAAAACTACACTGGCTCATTCATGCCTCGCGATGGTCTATTATCTGGCAAAATATTATTAGCACAAACCTCTGCATATCAGAGCAAAAAGAAAAGAGTAGAGTTAGCTCGCAAATTTGTGGAAGGCGCAGCATACAATATGATAAAAAATCTGAAATATTACAATAATAGAGGCAAAGATATGGAGGAACAGATAAATAAAATAAGCCAATATATTGATGCATTACCACAAGCTGATGATGTTACAGAAATAATGGGATTAGAGGGAAATATTCGGCAGATATATTATGAAGGATTTGATTTGATAATTAATGACTTCAGCATGGAAGGTCGTAGCAAGCAACCTCCACAGAATGAAATAAATGCTTTGATTTCGTTCGGTAATATGATGTGCTATAGTCAGTGTCTGCGTGCCATTCATCAAACACAATTGAATCCTACTATTAGTTATTTGCATACACCTGGCGAGAGGAGATATTCATTATCATTAGACATTTCTGAAATATTTAAACCTATTTTAGTAGATAGAGTCATTTTCAGATTATTAAATAAAAAAGAAATTCAAGCTAAACATTTTGATAATAAATTAAATAAATGCTTATTAACTCCTAATGGAACAAAAATTTTCGCACAAGCTTTTGAAGAAAAGTTAAATGAGACTATACAGCATCGCTCATTAAAAAGAAATGTGAGTTACAGACATTTAATAAAGCTAGAATGCTATAAACTGAGTAAGCATCTATTAGGATTAGAAGAATATAAACCATTTAAAATGTATTGGTAAAAATGCCCTATCACCCATCACTCATCACCCATCACTCATCACTCATAAATTATCACTCATTTAAAATAACAAAATTAGAAGAAGGATATGGCTTATCACTCATCACTTATAAATTATCACCCATAAATTTATCACCCATCAAAAAAATATACAAATGGACAAATTAGATTACAACGAAATATTTAGAGACAGGACTAAAAAACTAGCTATAGATATAATAATTGAATTGTCAAAATTGAAATACACTGATGAAAATTCTATTTTAAAAAAGCAAATAATACGATCAGCCACCTCAGTAGCAGCTAATTACAGAGCCATGTGCAGAGCGAGATCAAACAGAGAAAGATATGCTAAAATGTCCATAGTAGTTGAGGAGATAGATGAAACTGTCTTTTGGCTCGAACTATTAGAAGAGCTCAAAATATTACCTATTGCTAAAGTAAACGAATTCAAAAAAGAAGCTGATGAAATTCTAAAAGCAACATCATCATACAAAAAGCAACTTTCAAAATCATTATAATGCAAAAAAACCACATCACTCATCACTCATCACCTATCACTCATCACTCATCACCTATCACCCATCACCCATCACCCATAAATAAAAAACGATGTATGTAATATTAGTATATGATGTGAATGAAAAGCGTGTAGCTAAAATGTTAAAACTTTGTAGAAGATATCTCAATTGGATACAAAATTCGGTATTCGAAGGAGAAATCTCTGAAGTAAAATTAAAAGAATTAATTATTTTTGCTGAAGAAATAATGAATTTAGAAGAAGATTCCTTAATAATTTTTAGCAGTAGAACAGAAAAATTTTTAGATAAACAAATAATAGGATTAGAGCGTGGTAGTTTAGATAATTTTTTATAAAATATGTTGTCTATCAATAGATTTTTTTATAAAATATTGTTAATAAAAACACAAAAGTTATTTGAAATATTGATAAATATTGGGAAATAAAAAGTTGTCAATGTCCAGGGATTTTTGTATCTTTGCACATTGACGACTTTTTATAGTAAAAAATGTTAAAATAGATAACAACAAAGTCAGATTTTAAGCCATTTTTAGTAAGTGATGGCGACGACTTTTAATCGCACCATAAGGAATTGAAATATGT
>Ga0209718_1002419_pt1 | contig 18392 bp, 12 predicted proteins | sample AD_JPNAS1_MetaG_FD_184420 | JGI IMG/M metagenome (GOLD analysis project Ga0209718, IMG submission 184420) | Active sludge microbial communities of municipal wastewater-treating anaerobic digesters from Japan - AD_JPNAS1_MetaG (SPAdes) (version 2) | ecosystem: Engineered > Bioreactor > Anaerobic... | reverse complement strand
TCATGGCCACCGAGAACGACCACCTCAACGGGATCAGCATGCTCTTTGCGAAGCTCTTGACCAACAGGGCGGTGATCTTCAGTGACGTGCGGACATACTGGAGTCCCAAGAGCGTCGAACGGGTAACCGGCTGGAAGCCCACCGGGTTGGCGAAGGACGGATTCATCCACCTGATCAACAGCGGAGCGACGACCCTCGACGCCGCCGGACAGATGACCAACGAAAAAGGTGAGCCGGCGATGAAGCCCTATTGGGAGATCACCGCCGAGGATGTCCAGAAGACGTTGGACAACACCCGCTTCAGCGTCGGAAACCTCGGATATTTCCGGGGCGGCGGGTTCTCCTCCACCTTCTTAAGTGAAGGCGGAATGCCGGTGACGATGCTTCGGCTGAACATGGTCAAGGGCGTCGGTCCGGTTCTTCAGATCGCCGAGGGATGGACAGCCGATGTTCCTGAGGAAGTCTTTGAGATCATCAACAAGCGGACCGACCAGACCTGGCCCACCACCTGGTTCGTTCCCCGCCTTGTGGAGCATGAAGGTCCCTTCAAGGATGTCTACTCCGTGATGGCAAACTGGGGAGCAAACCACGGGGCGATCGCCTATGGCCACGTCGGCGCCGACTTGATCACCCTCGCTTCGATGCTCCGGATCCCGGTCAACATGCACAACGTGGCGGAAAAGGATATCTTCCGCCCCAGTGCCTGGTCGATGCTTGGGATGGACAAGGAAGGCTCGGACTTCCGTGCCTGCGCGACATTCGGTCCGTTATACGGCAAATACTAAAAACGCAATTCATTCGGTTGAGGAGGCTGGAATTCCGGCCTCCTCTTCTTTATTATCCCTCGTAGCGGATGCTCCGGGCGATGTCCCGAAGGTAGACGATGAGGCCGCTGGTCTTCTTCCTGTAGAGCCGACGTGCTGCGTCGATATAGGTCTCGATCTGGAAGCGGTGAACCTCTTCATCGACGAAGCGATCGCTCTTGAAGTCGATGACCAGTATTTCATCACCCCGGTCGACCAAGAGGTCGATCGCCCCCTCCGCTACGACGGTCCGGCCTTCGTGCTGCAGGCGGCTGAAGAAGCTCATCTCCGACTTGAAGGGATGACCGAGAACCTCATCCGCACACAACCGGCTGTGGATGAAGTTGTCACTGAGGAGAAGCGCATCGGAGAGAATCGCCTCCGTCTCTCTTTTGGTCAGCAGCTCTTTGAAGGAATCCTCCATATAGAAGAGCGGATCGGAAAGGTCTTCCTTTTTAAGATGGGCTTCGATCAGGCGGTGGACGAACGTTCCAAACAAAGCGGAGCATTCTTTTTCGCCAAGGATGACGTCGCTTGCGATCACCGGCAACTCCTTGACGAACGTACGTTCAACCTCGGGAGCAAGAGCCGTCACCGCATACCGGAGCGCCTCCGCCTGATAGGGAGCGTCGGCACTCTCATACCAGAGCTTCAGCTCCTCAATCGGCACGGGTGCCGGATCACCACGGCGGAACTCCCTGACGGGGACATCATCGATCAGCTCCAGGCGAACCTTCCCGTGTTCCAGACTCGGATTCTTCGGGTCGATCTCAAGGGCTTTGCACAGATGCTGGAGAAACGATGGCAAATGCTTCTCGAGGTTCCGATTTTTGGAATGGAAGAATCCGCTGATGATCAGGTGGGTCTCCGCCCGGGTAAGGGCGACATAGAGGAGGCGTTTCAGCTCGGCGAGCTCCTGACTGCCGGACGTCTTATCATTAAAGAGTGCGTCAATGTTCCCGATTCGCTCCTCCTTCCCTTTTTCACCCGTCAGAATCACTTGATCGAAAAAATTAGGAAGGGGGTACCGATGACCAGATGAGGGGCCGTTCCCGCTGCCGAGCCCCGTACCCCCGGCATTGGCGACGATGACGATCGGGAACTCGAGGCCTTTGGCCTTGTGCACCGTCATGATCTGGACACCCTCTTTCGTTTCCTTGATCAGATCCAGCTCGCCGGGGCGTTCATCCTGCCCAAGCCGATTCCGAAGATAATCGAGGAACTCGCTGAGGGTCTTACCCGCTTCCTGAAACGTCTGGGCGAGTCGATAGAGCAGCTCATAGTGTTCGATATCCGAGTGGTAATCGGGGTTCTGGATGTAGTGGTGGGCATAGCCGCTTTCATGCCACAGCATGAATATGAGGCGCTCAAGGCGCTGGACGGCGGCAGCCTCTTTCAGATCCTCGAAGAAGCGCTTCATCCGCACCATTTTCTTTTTGTCGAGCTCGGAAAGGGGGTCGACGACGGCGAAGAGTTCCCCATTTGCAAGAAGATCGGCCAAGGCGTTGTCGTCGATGAAACAGAACGGTGATCGAAGCACCACCGCATAGGAAAGCCGGTCCGACGGGTGGATCAGGAGCTGCAGCATCGCGTAGAAGTCGTTGATGATCGCTTCCAGAAAGAGGGAACGGGCTATCTGCACCGTATAGGGAATCGAAAGGTGCCGCAGAGCCCGCTCGAGGTGATACTGGTTCGATGTGGAGCGAAGAAGAATCGCGATCTCGTTCGGCTCGGGCTTTCTGGAAGATCCATTCTTTGTGGGAATGAGGTACTCGTCGCCGTTAAGGATGTGGCGAATTTTTTTGGCCAGATAATACGCCTCGGCAAGGGGTGGTGGTGCCATCTCCTCCCCGGCCGGTTCAGCATTCTCCACATACGGCTTGATCGCCAAGGTGATCCTCGGATCGATTCCTTCCTTTGGCTCCCGGAACTCCAAAGGCTCGAAGTCCGCCTCGAAGGGTTCGCCCTCGTTCTTCATGATCGACGGAAAGATTTCATTGTACCAGGTGATCAGGCCGGGTTCGCTCCGGTAGTTCCTGGGCAGCTTGACGCTCATCCCCCCGATCCCCCGAAGCTCCTTCGCCAGAGCTTTGAACACGGAGACATCGCTGCCCCGGAAGCGGTAGATTGACTGCTTCTCGTCTCCGACGAAGAAGAGCTTGTTCCGCGAAAGACCGGCGACGGCAGGGATGCCATCCGCTTCGGAACCCTCTTTTTCCGCAAGAAGGTAGAGTAGCCGCTTCTGCTCCTCGTTGTTGTCCTGGAACTCGTCGATCATGATGTAGCGATATGCCTGCTTGTAGAAGGCGCGGAGCTCCTTGTCGTCGGTGAGCGATTTGATCGCAAGGTTGGAGATGTCCGCAAAAGTTACGATTGAGGCGGCCCGCTTCTGAACCCGGTGTCCTTCAAGGAACCGGGCAACGAACCCGACGACAGGCTCAAGGTTTTCCTCATTGAGGAAAAAGGCGGCACAGACGGCAAGCTTCCTGCGAATATCATGGTACTCGTCCCCGGATTCCTTGATCGATACGAGACGCTCGTCCTTTACATTTCCGAGCCCTCTGAAATAACCCAGATTCCCGGCAAGCGCCTTCCAGATCTCTTCCTCTTCCCCTTCCTCAAGGATCTTCAGCCACACTTCGGTGAACTCGGCGAATTTTTCGAGGGTTTTTCCCGTTCCTCCCTGCACAAGATCACGATAGGAGTTCAAGAGCTCTTCGAAGCGGGCGAGCAATCGCCGATATTCTTTGCGGATCATCGATCGGATCTCATCGGCGACGCTCTTCGCCTCAAACTCGACGCCCATCGGATACTTGGCCGAGAGGGAGAGAAGGACTTCTTCGATGGTATTCGGCGAGTACAGGATGCTCAGCATCCTCGCCCCCCGATCCTGAGCAGTCCGTTCCAGCAGCTCGACCGCCACCCTCTTGGCGAGATTGAGATTTGCCTCGTCATCCACCTGGAACTCGGGGCTCAGCCCATGCTCGTGGGCGCTGCCTTTCAGGACTTGGGCGCAGAAGGCGTCGATCGTGCTGATCGGGGCGCTGGAAAAGGAAGCGAGTTGGGCTTGGATCTCCTCGTCGTCGGTGCAGAGGGAGAGGTGGGCGTGGATCCGTTCGTGCATCTCCCGGGCGGCTTTGCGGGTGAAGGTCAAGGTGAGGATCTGATCGAAGCGCGCTTTGCGCTCCAAAACCAGCCGCACGAAGCGATAGCTTAAGACCATCGTCTTCCCGCTTCCCGCTCCGGCGCTCACCACGCAGTTCGCATCGGCGTTGATCGCCCTCATCTGATCCTCATCGGGATAGAGCGAAACACGTTCAAGAAATTGCTTGAAGGTGATCATGGTACCGAATACCTCCTTCGGCACAGGGCCCTGAAGGAACATCCGTCACACACCGCAGTGTCCTGAGTAACGCCAAAATCCCCCTGCTCGGCAGCGCTCAGCATGGTATCCAACATCCTGTCCAACGCTTCTCTGCACAATTCCTGCGCTTCATGCTCATCCTGTTTGTACAGGAACACATACTTGCCCTCCGCTACCGAGTAGTAGGCGGCCAAGACCACTTTTCCCAGATCGTTCCGCTCGATGAGGGCCTGATAGACCAACAGCTGATAGGAGGAAACCCCCATATCATCCCCGCCTGCGACCGGAGCGGCCACGCTCCCCTTTTTGAAGTCGATGACTCCCCACGAATCCTCCTGCTTCCGGCCCATCTCGATGATCCGGTCGATGCGGCCCCGCAAGGATGTCCGATCATCCGTCCATTCGAGCCTCTTTTCAATCGCGGAGGTTCTGAGGTGTTCAAAATAGGTCTGCTCCTCCTCCAAAATCTTAAGAATCAGGGGGCGGTAGGTGTGGATGATCCATTGGCGGATCGAAGCGGTGGGCCCCCGGGTTCCGTACGTCTTCAGCAGCGCATGGTCGAAGGCCGTTTGAAGGTCGATCGCATAGGATTCGATCTTCCCGCTGTCGAAGGGGCCGATCGAGGTGAAAAACCTTTCATAGGCATCGTGCAGGATCACTCCGATCGCCAAGTGGTTGATCCGTTCTTCGGTATAATCGAACGGCTCGATTCCATACAGGCTGCTTGCCAGATAGGTATACGGGCACGCGGCGAACGCATCGATCTTCTCGTAAGAAAGCGGAAGCCGTCCCTCGGTATACAGCCGCCTCCTAAGATGCTCCTCGACGGGAGACCGGGTATGGTCGTGTTCCCGCTTTCGCCGGCGCAGCGAGCCGAGCAGCGCGCTCTTGAAGTTTTGTGCCTGCAGCGAGGTCGGTTTCTGATCACCTTCCTTCTTCAGGACTCGTTTCAGCTCGCCGCTTTGCGGATCCTTGCTGAGAAGAAGGCTTTCGCCGTGCTTGTGAACCTTCCCCTCTTCGAGGAAATAGAAGTGGATGAGCTTTTCTCCGCTGTTGGAGCGGCGGTGGCATGAGAGGATGCTGTCGCCCAGAGAGGCGGCCTGAAGGTGCTGTCGCCCGAGCTCCTTCCGCTTCATCAGGGTGTGCCGGATCCGCTCGGGAAGGAAGGGATAGGGATCGTCGAGAACTTCCGCCCCCTCCTGATCGAGGGCCAGAAAGAAGCGATGCGAACCGGCGATGCTCGCCCCTTGCGGCCAGCGATAGACCGCGATCCCTTCCTCCTGCTGCCGGGAAACGTACTGCGTCCTCTTCAGGTGGGAGAGAAAGAGGGCGTACAGCCCGTCGAGGCGTTCCCTGTTGCACGCCTTGAGGGCTTTATCAAGCTGCTCGATCTGGTTCATCGCATGGGCGAAGACTTCTTCCTGAGGGGTTCCATGCCATTCGCTTTCTTCCCAGAAGGCATCGCGGAAGAATGAAAGCGAGCGGATCAATTCGGCAACCGAGGTCGCCTGAACGATCGCGGAAAGCGAATCGCGGAACGTCGTGTACCATCGAATCAGGGAGCGATCCCGCAGTCGCGTCTCGAAATAGTCGGGTCGAGCCGCCGATCCGTAGAGGATCGAATCCTCCAAGCTGAGGCGGATGAATGTTTGGATGCGCTCCCTATCCTTCCAGGGGATCGCCGGTTCCAAGAGGAGGTTCTTCAGGCTCGTCAGGGTGAAATGACCGCCGTGCACTTCGTTCAGCAGGGTAAAGAAGCGACCGGCGGGATATTCCAGCGGCGACCGGCCCTGACGGATCGCAAGCGGAATGCCGTAGAAGAACGCCTCATCCTCCAAGGTTGCAAGTAGCTCGTCGCTGTTGGCCGGGCAGATCATGATCTCATGCGTCGCCACCCCCTCATCGAGCAGATCCCGGATCCGGCGGAGGGTCGAGCGGATCTCCTGAAGGTGGTTCGCATAGACATCAATCGCCGGGGTCTTTGCCTTCGGCGTCGGAACCAGCTTCAACCAGTCCGGCCTGCCCAGCTCCTCATACAGGAGGGCCGCTTCCGGAATAAGATCGCTGTAGAGGATCCGCACCTCTTGATTCGTGTTCCAATCGGTCGGAACGGATACCGAATCGTATCGGGGTTCAAACAGGTTGTTTCGATCAAGGAACTCGGTGTATGCGGCGTGCACCGTCTGCAGTTGTCGGAACAGAGCACCGGGTATGCGGGCCGTGACCTCCGAAGCGAGCACCTCCCGGAGGGAGGGTAGCATCGACGCGATGACACTCGCGGCCTGATGCCTTGATTCGGGGAACTTCGGGTTGTAGAAGGAGGCGACCGGATTCCCGTTTTCGATGAACTCCGCAGCGAAGATGGAGCGGATCAGGGTGTTTGCCGGGATCCGATCGGCACGGGTCGGCAGGAAGGAAGCGCGAAAGGTGTCGAAGCTCAGGGCGGAAGCGCCGGCGATCACCCCGTCTTCACTCGTTAAAGCATACTCAATGAGGTGGCTTCGCCTTGCCGCCTCAGTAGGAAGGACGCACACTGCGTTTGATGCGAGCTGATCACCAAGAATAGACATCCCTTGCAGTATACCGTACATTTACAAAACAATGGAACAAAAAACCCGCCATCTTCTGTTCACGCTCGTTACCGCCCTGCTGTTCTTCTTCGGCGCGGGAGTCTATGCGGCCTCCCTGCTGCATCCATATCTCTCGGCGTACCTTTTAGCAAACATCCCCTTCCTCGCCCTTGCCCTCGGTCTGGTTCTTTCCCACTCGATTCTCTTGAAAGAACCGCTCATCGACCTCGTTGTCGAAACGAACGCGTGGTCCTGGCGCCTTGCCCTCTCATCCGGGCTCTCCTATCTGGCCGTGCTGGGGCTCTTTTCGATAATCGGCGCGATCCGCTATCCCCATGACTACCATGTGTTTCATACGCCGTTGTGGAAGCGAATCGGCTTCATCGCCATGGCGCTCGTGGTCACTCCGATCCAGACCACCGGCGAGGAAATCCTCTTTCGGATCATTCCGCTGAAGCTGATGAAGAAGATCCAAAGCACGACGATTAGGGCTCTGGTTCCCGCCCTCATCTTCACGCTTCTCCATCTGGCCAATCGTGAAATTGCGCAAAGCCAAAACCGGCTTGCAGTTCTCCTCTACTACGCCCTCTTCGGCTTCATTCCTTCCTATATAGCGGTACGAAGCGACCGCTGGGAGTTCCCGCTGGCGATCCACGCCGCCAACAATCTCTTCGTCGCCCTGTTCTGCAACTACGAGCACTCATCCCTTCCATCCCTGCCACTCTTCATCAGCACCCGGCCGATCGGAACCTGGATGGATACCCTCCAGCTGGCGGCGGCTCTGGCGATCAGCTACAGCACGATCCCCCAAAGGGGAACGAAAAGCAACGTCGAAAAGACTACGATCTTGGATGCGTAGGCGGTTTCGCTTCCATACTTTGATGCGAGGATGGCGGTCGTCGATCAGCCGGCACACGAGAAACGGGGCAAGCGGGATGACCAGAAGCTTCAACACGGTGACATGGATCAGCGGACGATCAACATGGAAAGGGTTCTGCCCCCCGGCTCGACAAGCAGCATCGAAAGAGCGGTTGGGGTGGACAGCCACCTGTTTCATCCGGGTGCCGAAGGATTGATTCCGGTCGCAGATAACGCAAGCCCGGCGATCGGCAGCCCCATGAAGCCGGCGTTGGAAACGAGCAGTCCGTAGCGGAGCACGTTCCGCTTGGACTCCTCACCATTTCGATAGTGTAGCCTGAAGAGGGTGAAGCTGAAAATCTGCGCTCCGACCGAGAGCAGGAACTCGACAGCGTCACACAGAGAACCACGTTGGTCAACGCGGCTTGTCCCTCCTCGTCAATGAGCTTCAACCTTCGGACAAGGGCTCCTGCGGCAATCAGAAGAAGCAGCGACCTTGCAGACTCCAGAGCGTCGATCCATCCAACATCTTCTCACCACCGTCTCATCGCTTTCCCATTCCTACGTGTATGCGTAAAGCATAGCACCGATTCAACCACTCTTCATAGAAAGGACCACCTCGCGGTGGCCCTGAATGTCTGATAGTATTGCCGTCTTACAGCACGCGGAACGCGCCCCGACCGGCATATTGAGCGGTTTCATCAAGGTAATCCTCAATGCGAAGGAGCTGGTTGTACTTGGCGAGGCGGTCGCTGCGGCTCATCGAACCGGTCTTGATCTGTCCGGTCTCGAGGGCGACGACCAAGTCGGCAATGAAGTTGTCTTCCGTTTCACCCGAGCGGTGGGAGACGACTGCGGTGTAGCCGTTCCGCTTCGCAAGATCGATCGCTTCGAAGGTCTCGGTAAGTGTGCCGATCTGGTTCACCTTGATCAGGATCGAGTTGGCTACCCCCTTCTCAAGACCCATCTTCAGCCGGTCGCTGTTGGTGACGAACAAGTCGTCTCCGACGAGCTGGACGCGGTCGCCGATGCGCTCGGTCAGAAGCTTCCACCCTTCCCAGTCATCCTCGTCCATTCCGTCCTCGATGGAGATGATCGGATAGCGGTTGCACCAGTCTTCCCACATGTCGACCATCTGGGCGTTGGTGAGCTTCTCGCCGGTGGTCCACTTCAAGGTGTAGGTCTTGGTCTTCGAGTCGTAGAGCTCGCTGACCGCCGGATCAAGGGCGATCATGAAGTCGCCGTCGCGGCCGGCGGTGTATCCGGCCTTCTTGATCGCTTCCATGATCACTTCAAGGGCTTCTTCATTGGATTGGAGGTCGGGGGCGAATCCGCCCTCGTCGCCGACGTTGGTGTTCAACCCTCTGGAAGAGAGAACCGCCTTCAAGGCATGGAACACTTCGGCGGTCATCCGGAGTCCTTCATGGAAGGAGGGAGCGCCGATCGGCATGACCATGAACTCCTGGAAGTCGACCTTGTTGTCGCTGTGCGCTCCGCCATTGAGGATGTTCGCCATCGGAACGGGCAGCACGTTGGCGTGGAAGGCGCCGAGATACTTGAACAACGGAAGGCTCAAATGGTCGGCCGCCGCTCGGGCGACTGCCATCGAAACGCCCAGAATGGCGTTTGCGCCAAGCTTCGACTTGTTCGGGGTTCCGTCGAGGGCGATCATCGCCCGGTCGATGCCGACCTGATCCAAGGCATCAAGGCCTTCCAGCTCGGGAGCGATGATGGTATTGACGTTGTCAACAGCTTTCAAAACACCCTTACCGAGGTAGCGGCTCTTGTCGCCGTCGCGAAGCTCGACAGCTTCGTGGACGCCAGTCGATGCGCCGGAGGGCACCGCGGCCCGACCCATGGATCCATCCTCAAGGATGACATCTACTTCAACAGTGGGGTTTCCACGGGAATCCAGGATCTCTCTGGCTTCAATAAATTCAATAATACTCATCAAACTTCTCCTCTGTTTGTAATTCGTTCACCTCATTAGTTTCCGTTCTTTTGCCATATGTGTCAAGAATGCCGACCTTGCCGGGAAGCGGCCCCGGGAGTATACTTTCACCATGAATACCTACCGATTTCCTCCCCTGACCGAGTTCCTGATCGATCAAATCGCCTTTGCGATGGAGGATCAGAACACCGAGAGCCTCTTGGATCTGAAACAGGGCGCAGTCATCACCGATGACGAGCGCTCCTTTCTTGATGAAGATGAGCGGGAAGATCCTCATCGCTTCATCGAGTTGCCCGAGTGGACCAGCGCCGACGGCTTCCGCCTGATGGAAGAGTACGCCGAAGGTGTTCGCAACGATGCGATCCGAGAGCGGCTCTTTTTTGCCCTCAACCGAGGGAAAGGGGTGTTCCGGGCGTTCAAGGACGCCCTTGCCGAAGAACCGACCCTGGAGCGGAAGTGGTACCTCTTCAAGGAACAGGAGCTTCGGAAGCAAGTCATTCTCTGGTACCAACGGGAAGCGGGAGCCGCCGAACTGGAAGTCCTCCCTCCTGAAGACGAAGAACTGTTTGAAGAGATTCTTCTTGAGGACTTCACCTTCGAGGCGTGCGAGCTCTTCGACCGGAAAGAGATCCACCGGCTTGTCCAAACGCTTCTGCTGGAGATCGGAACCTTTAGCGGAGCGGGTCTTCTCATCGAACAGGCTCTTCAAAACACCGAACGAAAGCTCACCCATCTCGCCCGCACCGCCACCGGCGAGCTTGCCGGCCTCATCGTCTATACCCTTGTAAACGATTCAACCGCCGAGGTTCTCCTGTACGGCATTGATGTGCGCTACCGGGGGCTCGGCTTGTTCCGCCTCCTGTTTGACGGCTTCAGCCGCCAGCTGAGTCGCCTTCGGGTCAACCGGATCATCTTCGGTGTCCTTGAGCAAAACCCGAAGCTGAAAGAGCTGTTCATCCGCCACGGAGCGGCCCCGATTGCGACGGCCTATGAACTGACGACTCATCAGTGGAACACGAATCACGCGAACATCGAACAGGCGTTTCTCTAGAAAGGGGAGATTCTTTCACCTTGGCGGGCGTATCGCCTTCATGGTACGATGAAGGCGCTGTCTCGCATATACTGGAGGTATCGATGATATACACACGGATAGAGGACAAGAAGGGATTGACCATGGAGGCGACCAAGGCCGCGTTCATGGAGGGCCTTGCCAAGCTGGGCAAGCGGGAACGGGTCTTGCTCATCCCCCCGGACATCACCCGGATCCACGGCTTGGGCGGGATGCTTGCCGTGTGGGCGACCGAGTTCTACGGCAACGCCGTGAAACAGATCCTTCCCGCTCTGGGAACCCATGTGCCGATGACCCCTAAAGAGATTGAGGTGATGTACCCCGGCGTCGATCCGTCCCTCTTCACGGTTCATGACTGGAGACATGACATCGTCACCCTCGGAACGGTACCAAAGGAGTTCATCGAAGAGGTCAGCGAGGGCAAGCTCTCTTATGAATGGAAAGCCCAGGTGAACAAGGCGCTCGTCCATGGAGGCTTTGATCTGATTCTCTCGTTGGGCCAGGTAGTGCCGCACGAGGTGATCGGGATGGCGAACTACAACAAGAACGTCTTCGTCGGCACCGGCGGGGCGGACGGAATCAACAAGAGCCACTACCTGGGGGCGGTCTACGGGATGGAACGGATCATGGGACGAACCGATTCCCCGGTTCGGGCGGTGCTCGACTACGCTGAAAAACACTTCGCCCAAGAGCTCCCGCTTGTCTACGCGCTTACTGTCGTAGGACGGAACGACCATGGAGAAATGAAGCCGATGGGCCTCTTTGTCGGCGACGACCGATCCTGCTATGAAGAGGCGGCGGCACTCTCCCTGGAAGTGAACTTCACGATGGTGCCCGAGCCCCTTGAGAAGGTGGTCGTCTACCTCGATCCCGAGGAGTTCCGCACCACGTGGCTTGGAAACAAGTCGATCTACCGCACCCGAATGGCGATCGCCGACAACGGGGAACTCATCGTCCTGGCCCCTGCCGTTGCAGGCTTCGGCGAAGATGAAGAGATCGACCGGCTGATCCGCAAGTACGGCTACAAGGGAACGCCAAAGGTCCTTTCCGATGTCGAGAAGCATAAGGACCTCAAAGACAACCTTTCTGCGGCCGCTCACCTGATTCACGGATCGTCCGAGGGACGGTTCACGATCCGCTATTGCCCCGGCAAGCTCACCAAGGAAGAGATTGAGCAGGTCGGCTATGAGTGGGGCGACCTGCAACAGATGCTTCAGCGCTATCCGATCGAGAGCCTGAAGGATGGTTGGAATACCGACGCCCAAGGCGAGCGCTTCTACTACATATCGAACCCCGCCATCGGACTGTGGGCGCACAGCGGACGCTTCAATGACTAGATCGAGCAATATCCAACAAGGAGGATGACCAATGGTTTTGAGCAATAAAAGCCTGAGCAACAAAAAACAGTGGGAGGAGAAAGGCTACCGCCTTCCCGCCTATGACCGGGAAGCGATGATCGAAGAGACCCACAAGCATCCCACCTGGGTCCACTTCGGAGGGGGAAACATCTTCCGAGGCTTTCTCGCTCGTCTTCAGCAGGAACTGCTGAATCGGGGATTGGTAAAAAGCGGCATCATCGTCGGCGGCAGCTATGATTATCAGGTCATTGAGGAAGTCTTCACCAAACAGGATGATCTGATCCTGGCGGTTACCCTCAAAAGCGACGGATCGGTCGACAAGGAGGTCATCGCCTCCGTCGCCGCCGCAAAGCCGGTCGAACCGGCCTTTCCCGAAGACTGGGCGTTCTTCAAACGAACATTCGCCAACCCCTCGCTTCAGATGGTGAGCTTCACCATCACTGAGAAAGCATATGCTATCCGTTCAAACGACGGCACGCTCTTCGAGCCGATCGCCAAGGACATCGAGGAAGGAGCAAAGGCGCCAAAATCCTTCCTTGCAAAGCTGACAAGCCTTCTTTACCATCGTTATCGGGAAAAGGGCGGCAATCTGACCCTGGTGAGCATGGACAACTGCTCGGCGAACGGCGACCGGATCGCCGAGGCGGTCAAGACGATCGGCAAGGGCTGGGCGGAGCGCGGCCATGTGGAGCAGGAGTTCCTCGCCTACCTGGATGAGAACGTCGCCTATCCCTGGTCGATGATCGACAAGATCACCCCCCGCCCGGATGCGAAAATCGTTGAAATCCTCAAGAAGGACGGCTTTAAAAGCGGCGGCTTGATCGTGACCAAGAACAATGCCCACATCGCATTCTTCGTCAACGCGGAAGAGGCCGAATATCTGGTCATCGAGGACACCTTCAAGAACGGCAGGCCTCCTTTGGACAAGGTGGGCGTCTACTTCACCGACCGTTCGACGGTGAACAAGGTCGAACGGATGAAGGTCACCACCTGTCTGAACCCCCTGCACACCGCCCTTGCGATCTTCGGTTCGATTCTGGGCTTCACCCTCATCAGCGAGGAGATGAAGGATCCCCAGCTCAGGGCGCTGGTGGAAGGAATCGGATATACGGAAGGGATGCCGGTCGTGGTTGATCCCGGGATCATCGATCCCAGGCAGTTCATCGACGAGGTCTTGAACAAGCGCTTCCCCAACCCCTTCATGCCGGACAGCCCCCAGCGGATAGCCACCGACACGAGCCAGAAGCTCGCGATCCGATTCGGCGAGACGGTCAAGAGCTACCTTGAGCATCCCGATCTGGACATCAAGGATCTCAAACTGATTCCGCTGGTCTTTGCCGGCTGGCTTCGGTACCTGATGGGGATCGACGATGAGGGCAGGCCGTTCACCCCCAGCTCCGATCCCCGTCTGGAAGAGGCTCAGGAGTATGTGAAGGGAATCAAGCTTGGCGACAAGGGTCCCTTCAAGCAACTTGACGGACTGCTGAGAGATAAGACGATCTGGGGCGTCGACCTGATCGAAATCGGGTTAAGCGCCCTGGTGCTCTCCTACTTTGAAAAGCTCATCAAAGGCCCCGGCGCCGTCCGGCAGACCCTGATCGATGTCGTCGAACCGTAGGATGCCGGCCAGCTCCACAAAGCGGCTCGTCTTGGAAATCTTCTATTTCCTCTTCGGAACCGCCTTGGCCGGATTCGGGATCGCCTTATTCGTCACCCCGGCGAAGATCGTCGGCGGTGGCGCAAGCGGGATCGGAACGATCTTTTATCACCTCTTCGGGTTTGACACAGGCCTTGTGATGATCATCGTCAACATCCCGATCTTCTTCACGGGGATTCTCGTGTTTGGAAAAACGTATGCTCTGAAGTCGTTCCTCGGGGCGATCGGCTTAAGCGTATGGGTGAGCATCTTCGGCCAGCTTACTTCCTATCAGGGAATCCTCCCCTACGTGGATCGGGTGGACACCCTCCTTTCGGCGATCTTCGGCGGAGTCATCGTGGGAGCGGGAATCGGCATCGTGATGAAAAGCGGGGCAAATACCGGCGGGACGGACATCCTCGCCCAGATCATCAGCCACTTCACCCCGATCCCGCTGGGGAACGCCCTCTTCCTCGCCGACGCGATCGTCATCGGGATAGGAGCGGTCGCCTTCGGGATCGAGCGCGCCCTCTTTGCGATCATCACCCTCTACCTCTCCGGCCAGATGGTGAACTATGTGGTGATGAACATGGGAACGAAGTATGCGAAAACCGCCTACATCGTCAGCGAGCACTACCAAAAGATCGGAGAGCGGATCATCACCGAACTCCGCCACGGGGGAACGCTCATCCGGGGAACGGGAATCTATACCTCTAAGGAGCGGACGATGCTGATGGCGGTCGTGCACAATCAGGAGATCACCCAGCTGACGAACATCGTCCATGAAGAGGATCCGAAAGCGTTCATGATCGTTCATGAGACCTATCAGGCCCTCGGCGAAGGCTTCTCCCCGATGACCAGCATCACCTCCGGATCGGAGAGCCGACGAACTCCAAAGCGCGGAAAAGCTGATTGAAGAACCCTGCCGGAACACAAACGCGAGAATCAGAAGCGTGGAATACTGTCAACAGGTGGTAAAAAGCACCCTTTCATCTGTTCCATGGCTATGATCTGAAACCGATAGTTCTTTCGTTATAAAAATCTTCTGGTTTCTGCTGTTCGGCTTGTCCGGATGGAGGTATGCAACCTCTTTGGATGCCGCCAGCTCTTTGACAACGGCTCGAAGCGTGTCATGCAAACTCTTATAGCCAAGTTCCCGAGCCAGCTCGCTTGTTGAAAGACCACCCGTTTTTTCCAACGCCTCAAGCACAAGTATCCTGAGTTCTTCCCTGTTCCTCCGCTTGGAGCTTTTCTCCGCCTTCGGTTCTTCCACATCATGGTTGCTTTGCCTGAGAAACGCCCGATGAATCGGGAATATCACTCGAAAATAGCTTCTGTCCTCGTCCGTCTTGAAGATCGGCGGTTCGGAACCGTTCTGTTTCATCTCTTTCACGATCAGCGGAATACCGGTATTTCTTCCCTCGACCATCTTCAATTCTTTCAGGAAATCCCCGATGCGCCGATTTCGATATCGGCTGGAGACAAGCACCCTCTTTTCCAGATCATCATCCGTGATCGATCGGTCGGGACCCGGAAGACTCAGGATTTCCATCCGATCGGGAGTAACCGTTACGGTGATCGGCTCATGGATCTGATATGAGCGATGGTAGATGGCATTGCTCAGAGCTTCCTCCACCGCTCTATACGGCCAATTGAACACCCGAACCGCCTCCGCCCGATCGGGCAGTTTCGTCACATATTCGGCGATGACGTAATTTCCGATGTACGACAGTGCATCCCGCAGCTGCCGATCCAAGGGGCCTGTAAAAACCCGTTCTTTCATTCCAATCCCTGTCGGGTCGGGCTTGTCCACTACTTCAATCCGGCTATACGGAAAGAAATGATCCGGTCTTTCGTTGAAAAACATCAAGCCCACATTGATGGGTCTTCTCATTTCCGAAGGCCCCCCGACAAGTCTCATGTCCGTTGCCACGTCCTCAACCGTGCGGGAAAGCGAGCCTTCATACAATCCGCTGCCAACGTTATGAAGATACTCTGAAAGCAGGCTTGAACGCATGTCCGCGATCTTTGCATGATTGTTGATTCTGTCATCAAAAGGAATGTTTCTTGCCAGTCCGATCAGCTCGCGCTCTTCCAAAGCATTTGCCCGGATGGTAGCAGAACCCTTGCGGATGTAATATGCTTTTTCACTCCTTTTGGCTCCTTTCTCCGTGTATACGTTGACCGGGCATTTGTATGGTCTGTCATCTCCCCCGGGAACCCACAAAACAAGAATGTGCCGTCCGTCGATCAACACCGGTTCCATGACCGGTATGTATCGCGGCTCGATGAGGTTGCATTTGTTGAGGAGATCCTTCTGGATGAAGTCCAAAGCATCTTCATCAAGCCCCTTGAGGGGGAATCCGGGATGCCCGGCGTCCAACATGATGTACCCGCCGCCCAAGTTGTCAAAATCATTGGCAAAAGCGGTTATGGAATGCAGAATCGGCGCAGGATTCCAGTCCGTCTTGTATTCTATGCGGGCGCTCTCTATCACACGCTGATGAAGCAGTTCTTCCATATTGATCGGAATCGCCATCATTTCCTCCTACCTGAACCTTACTCTCCCATTAACTCTCCCATACTGTAACAAAGGGACAGTCAAAGGGCAAGTCAGAACACAAACGCGAGAATCAACGTGGTCCAAAGGGCGGAAAAGCTGATCGAGATGCTGCTCATCGAACCCTCGATCTCGCCCAGTTCGAGCGCCCTGCTCGTTCCGAGGGCGTGGCTGGATGTTCCGATCCCCACCCCGTGGGCGACCTTGTCGGTGACACCGAAGATCTTCCCCAGATAGGGGGCAAGGATGTTTCCCGTCATTCCGGTGATCACGGTCGAGGCGATCGTCAAGGCGGGAATCCCTCCAAGCCGGTCGGTCAGCGCCACCGCCACCGCAGCGGTGACGGATTTGCTTGCAAGGGAGCGCACCACGATCTCTTCAAGGCCGAAGGCACGGCTTAAGAAGATCGTCGAGGCGATCGCCACGATCGAGCCTGTCAGCGTCCCGGCGCCGATGGGGATGAGATACGCTTGCAGGACCTGGCGCTGGCGGTAGATCGAAAGCGCCAGAACGGTGGTGACGGGCGGAAGGAAGAAGGTGATGAAGGATCCGCCGGCCTCATACGCTTCCAGCGGGATGTCAAAGACGACGAGCACAAGCATGACCAGAACCATCGCGATGATCAGGGGATTGGCCAAGGCGCTTCTTGTCTTTTTCTGGATCCGGATACCGATGCCGAAGGCGACGATCGAGAGGGTGATGCCAAAGAGCGGATCAGCCACGGCGCAGCCTCCCGATGAGAGCGTTGACCCCGACGACGGTCCAGCTTGCGCTCAGGTAGCAGAGGAAGAAGGAGATGATATTCACCAGAATGAGCCGGAGCCAGATCGAAGAGACCAGATCGGCATACCCGAGCAATCCCACGGCCGGGGCGATGAAGAAAAAGGTCATGTGGGAAAGAAGAAAATCCCCCGTCTTGTCAAGATGACGTTCCTTGACGACACCAAAGAGGAGGGCCAGCAACGTAAGCACCATCCCGATGATCGAACCGGGGATCGGAAGCTGAAGGCCCTTGCTCAACAAGTCACCGGCGAAGGTGAAGGCGAAAATGATTCCAAGCTGAAGGAGCGGATCCATACGGCAACCTTACTGTAAAGCGCCTTCCCGATGGAAGGGGTTCGGACTCTTGAAATTGAGCACGGATCCGGTTTGTGGTATTTTTAAGGAATCGAAGGAGGAACTCGTTGAATGGATGGCAAGAAGAACCATGAAATCTCCATTCGCTCATCTGCAGCTGAATATCTGACGTATATCGCAGCGATCGGCGACGGCGAACATGCTCTGGAGATACGATACGAAGATGAAAATATCTGGCTCACCCAAAAGATGATGGCAACGCTGTACAACGTAAGCATTCCGGCAATAAACCAGCATTTAAAAAAGATATTTGATGACAATGAACTTGATGAACATTCAGTTATTAAGAAATACTTAATAACTGCCGATGACGGGAAAAAATATAATACCAACCACTATAACCTGCAGGCGATCATCGCCGTCGGATTCAAGGTCAACAACGAGCGGGCGGTTCAGTTCAGGAAGTGGGCGAATCAGATCGTCAAGGATTACACGATTCAGGGCTGGGTCATGGATGACGAGAGACTCAAGAATTTCGGCACCATCCTCACAAAAGACTACTTTGAAAAACAACTGGAAAAAATCCGTGAAATCCGGCTCTCCGAAAGACGATTCTATCAGAAGATCACCGACATCTATGCCACCGCCATCGATTATGACCCGAGTGCAAGGGCCACAAAGAGATTCTTTTCAGCGGTTCAGAACAAGCTGCATTATGCGATACACGGTCAAACCGCAGCCGAAGTCATTGTAGAGCGAGCCGACGCAGCCAAGGAGCATATGGGGCTTACTTCCTGGGAAGGCGCGCCAAACGGGAAAATCCACACATACGATGTCGTCGTAGCCAAGAATTATTTGTCGGATCATGAGCTTGGACAGATGCAGCGGATCGTCTCCGCGTATCTTGACATGGCGGAAGTCCAAGCCGCCAGGCATATTCCCATGACCATGGAAGATTGGGAACAGAGACTGAACGGTTTTCTCACCTTGTGGGACAGGGAGATCCTGCAGGACGCCGGCAGGGTCTCCGCCGCCCTTGCGAAAAGACATGCCGAAACGGAATTTGAAAAGCATAGAATCGTTCAGGATCGAACGTACAGAAGCGATTTTGACAGATTTTCAGCGCTTGAAGACCTGAAGCCCGTC
>Ga0209718_1002405_pt1 | contig 18470 bp, 14 predicted proteins | sample AD_JPNAS1_MetaG_FD_184420 | JGI IMG/M metagenome (GOLD analysis project Ga0209718, IMG submission 184420) | Active sludge microbial communities of municipal wastewater-treating anaerobic digesters from Japan - AD_JPNAS1_MetaG (SPAdes) (version 2) | ecosystem: Engineered > Bioreactor > Anaerobic... | reverse complement strand
GGATCACGCATCGGACATCCTCTTCTGCCCGACGACGACGGCTGTGCGAAACCTTGCCGCCGAAGGGGTCACGGAGGGCGTCTTCCTCGTCGGGGACGTGATGGTCGACGCGATGAACCACAACCGAGCGATTGCGGAGGAGCGCTCCCGGATCCTCGAGGATGCCGGGGTCCGGCCGGGGGAGTACCTCGTCGTCACCGTTCATCGGCCGTCGAATACCGATAGCCGGGAGAACATGGCCGCCATCATCGGCGCCCTCGGGGAGGCCGGGGTGCCGGTGGTCTTCCCGGTCCACCCCCGGACGCGGAAGTTCCTTCTGGGATACGATCTCCTCGCGGCGATGCCGGAGAACATCCGGATCACCGAACCGCTCGGCTACCTCGATATGCTCCGCCTGATGGCGCATGCGAAGAAGATCCTCACCGACTCGGGCGGGGTCCAGAAGGAGGCATATATGCTCGGCGTGCCCTGCATCACCCTCCGGGAGAACACCGAGTGGGTCGAGACGGTCGAAGCCGGGTGGAACGTGCTCGTGGGGGCGGAGCGGGGGAGGATTCTTCAGGCTATCCGAAGCTTCAATCCTGAAGGGGGGCAGAGGCTTTGCTTTGGGGAAGGCGATGCCAGTTCCAGGATTGCCCAGATCCTGTCTGAGTATTGCCGGGGATAAGGAAAATTTATCGTAGACTTACGCCGGTGCCGACTCATATTGGAACAGGGTGCGGACTGACACAATTTCTTTGATCTTCCTGGCGTGTGCGGTTCCATCCCTCATCCTCGTTGCAGAGTATATGAATCATTCGCACTTCACAGCTTCATTCAGAGCTATTTTATCATAGCAAAACAGATTTTACCATATGGAAAAGACCTGCTCCCGGTGTATCCTGGGCGATACATTTCCAAATATTCACTTTGATAAAGGCGGTGTATGCAATTACTGCCATCGGTACGATCAAAGGTGCAGTAAATACTCCGTCAATCCTGAAAACCAGAAAAAACTCCGTTCTCTCGTTGAAAAGGTGAAGTCAAAGGGTAGAGGTCTGGAGTACGACTGCATCCAGGGTGTAAGCGGGGGTCGGGACAGCACGTACACCTTATACCTTCTCAAGCAGTGGGGCCTCAACCCGCTTGCCGTTCACGTCGACAACAGAATGGACTCTTCAATCGCCATAGACAATATAAAAAACGCCTGTCAGAAGCTCGATGTCGACCTATACAACCACACCGTCGAATGGGAAGAATTTAAAGATCTCCAGAGATCCTTTCTCTTCGCATCGGTGCCCTCTGTCGATATTCCGTCAGATCACGCGTTTGTTACGGTTCTATACAACATAGCGGAGGAGAAAAATATCGAATACGTTTTCAGTGGCGCATCGTTCCGGACAGAGGGCCAGGGGTCGGTCGAGTGGTCACTTCATGACGATGAGCGTTTCATCCTCGACATACAGAACCAGTACGGCACAATGAACCTGAACAACTATCCCCTGCGGACTATCGGTGATGTCTTCAGGTGGTATCGAAAAGGAATTCGGGAGATTCGGCCGCTTTACTGGATTGACTACCGCCACAGCAATGTAGATCCGCTTCTGGAGAGGGAGCTCGGGTGGAAGTACTATGGCGGACACCACTTCGAATCAGTGTTCACGCGCTGGGCCTTTGCCTTCCTGCTACCCGGGAAGTTTGGGATCGACAAGAGAATCACCGACTACGCGACACTCGTCCTGTCAAAGCAGATGACGAGGGAAGAAGCATTCAGTAAAATGAAAGAGTCGATATATTCGGCTGAACAGGAGACAGAGGATAGGAAATTCATTGCTAAATCGCTCGGGCTGACAGAAGAGGAGATGGATTCCATTCTCCATGCGACCCCGAAACGGAACTTCGATTACGATCATCACTCGAGGTTCCGCCATATGCTCCAGTATCTAGTGTCTCCGTGGAGGTATTAAGTTGAATACCGTAATAAACGCAGAATTGCAGAGAGAGATACTTCTGGACTCTCCCTCTCCGATACAAGGTCAATCATCTTGAATGCCTGACATCGAACTTTATGTGGAGATCTCCTTATTTCAGAACAACCTGATGTTTGGATATATAGGTCGTATTAGATGGTACATCAGTGAGAACAACCGAACCTGCAGCGATAATAACATTATCGCCGATGTGAACCGGACCGAGGATGATCGCGCCAGCGCCGATATAGACGTTGTTGCCGATAACAGCTCTTTCCTCTTCTGTTGCCTTCTGCCCGATAGTAATATTTGATCGAAAGGTACAGTTGTCGCCAATTCTGGTACCATCCCTAATAGTGATTCCATATGGATGCCCGAATTTAGTAGACCTCGGAACCTCCCGACAATTCACATCGCAGAGGAGAAGGCGAAGCGGAAAACGCTTGTAGATACACCAGCACGTATTTATCGTGGGATCGATGATATGATATCGAATAAAATCTAAAACAGCCATTGAATATCGACCTCCTCTATAGTATTGGTTTAAAGTAGATGGTATTAATATTCTCATGAGGCCTGAGTCTCAAGTGCGGTTCTCTTCAGTCCCATATACCAATCACAATTCGCACCTTCAGTGCTCGTGTATCTGACTGCCACCGAACATAATATGGCGACTCCTGAAACCGGTGAACCCATTGACCTCTTGGGGTTACCTTCTATCAGCTCAAGACCAACTGTTTTGGTGAGTGTTGCGGAGAGCAGATCCAGTCGTTTCAATAGGGAATAGACCGTAATGATCTACGATCTTTCCCTAGTGTAGTCCTGCAGTCTAGGAAATACGACCCGGATAACAGGCCTCATGCATGAATCCGGGAGGATGGACTTATAGTACTTGCATCACGAGGTGTTATGCAACTGGGCTCAGTTATGGCTTACCTTAACAGGCTGAAAGATACTAAACTTGCCTGTGGAAAGACTCTGCTGGAGTTAACCACCTATAAGGAGGTTGCACTCTGGTGGTTTGCCGATGTGGCGTTCTACTACTATCTATTCGACCGGGAGTACGCAAATTTGGGCGGAGGAGCAGGGCTCGGTAGTAAGATATGGGCGAGTGGACTCTTCAAAGCACTCGTCCGCGGGATATACTATTTCAGTGATTATTTTCTTGCGGTGACTGCATACCTTGTACTTCTCCAGTTCAACAGGATGAAACAGGTTAGAACTCTGGGACAGGAAGATAAGGTGATTCTTATAACAGGGGAGGACATCGAATGGAGAACATTTTACACCGGTGACCGGGTCGAACCAGTCCTGTCAGATCAGTTTTTCCACGCAATCATCCATGAACTCAATGAAACAGAGAAATATAGGATTGTCTCGACATACCCCCTGAAGTGCCCCTATGCTTCATCGATACGGGTCGCCATCAGCAAGTGCAGGCACTGGGATGTACTTCATATCCCATTTAATCTCTTCTTTCAGCCCGGGATAGGGAGAGAGAGGAGTGAGGCAAAGCATCACTTCAGGAGGGTGTGGGGTCTTCTGAAGGACGACAAGAAGCTTACTGATCTCTTAGAACTTCCTGGAGATCCAGAGGAGGAAATTCGAAAAAAACTCAAGAACTACTTTGCGTATGATAGACCGGAATACGTCTTTGCCGAGTTCGCCAAATTTATATTCATGGCTGAGGTCATGCTTGATAGTATCAGACCTGCGGCCATCGTCATTGAGGACGAGTACAGCGTGTTTGAACGGGCTCTTATCACAGCAGCGAAAAAGAAAAATATTCCCTGTATCGCAATCCAGCATGGAGTTATCCACGAATCGCATAAAGGGTACATATACCAATCAGGCGAGATCTCGCCTGATCGCTCCATTAAATCGCCATTTGTGCCAACTGCCGATGTTACTGCGGTATACGGTCAGTACCATAAAGAACTGCTGACCAGGATCGGCGGGTACCCCGAGGACGCCGTCGTCGTTACTGGTCAGCCGCGATACGATAGGATGATCGATCTGGATCATGAGTCTGTTCGCGCAAAGCTTGTCGAGGGATGGCACCTTGATTCGTCGAAGAAGATCGTACTGTGGACGACACAATGTCACAATTTCTCTGATGCTGAGAATAAATTGAACTTTCACGTGGTCTTTGATAGTATCTCGTTGATTGAGAACATACAACTCGTCATTAAACAGCACCCCGGAGAGCCCGAACGATATGACACAATGATCCGGGAGCACCTGGCGGGTTACTCGCTTGACGTTCACATCATTGCCAAGAACGCTGACACGTTGGGGTTGCTCGCCGTGAGTGACCTTGTCCTGTTACTGAACTCAACAACAGGACTAGAAGCAGTAGCACTTCGGAAACCGTTGATCGTCATGAATTTAGGCGGCCAACCTGACATTGTAAATTATGTTCAGGAGGGTGTTGCCTGCGGGGTCTACAAGGCAGAATATCTTAAATCAACCATAGAGCAGCTCCTGCACGACGATACTTGTCTGGCACAGAATAGAGAGAAGTTTATCCAGAGATATCTTTACAAAGTTGATGGGAAGGCGACAGAACGTGTCGTTGGCTTGATTGAGAAGTATGTGGAAACCGGAGGTACGAGGATAGCCCGCCAGTAGAGTGACGGTAAACCGTGATGCCTATTCGCCCTGTATTTTCCTCGCTTCCAGATCATTTCAGAGCAGTAATTTCCGTTAGACTAATCATCCGAAACGTGGATTGTAATGATGATGTCCTGCTTCGATGGCAAAACAATCCTCGTAACGGGTGGTACGGGGTCCTTTGGGAAAAAATTCACATCTCTTATCCTCAATGAGCATAATCCTGATAGTATCCGCTTATTTTCAAGAGGCGAGTACCTCCAGTGGGCTATGCAGCAAAAATTTCAGGACGATAGGCTGCGCTTCTTCATCGGCGATGTGCGGGATAAGATGCGCCTCTCGCGTGCGATGAACGATGTGGATATTGTTGTGCATGCTGCGGCCTTAAAACAGGTTCCCGCTGCTGAATACAATCCAATGGAAGCGGTTAAGACGAATATAGATGGTGCAAGCAATATTATCGACGCCGCGATCGATAATGGTGTTGAAAAGGTCATGGCGCTGAGCACCGATAAGGCAGTGCACCCGGTAAACCTCTACGGTGCAACCAAAATGGTTGCGGAGAAACTTTTTGTGCAGGGAAACTCCTATGCTGGCAGCAGAAATACGCGGTTTGCCTGTACTCGCTATGGGAATGTGGTTGGCAGCAGAGGAAGTATCATACCGCTCTTTCTGGAGCAGAGGAAACAGGGGCGAGTGACAGTAACTGACAAACGCATGACACGTTTCTGGCTGACGCTTGAACAGGGTGCCCGATTCGTCGTTCAATGTATTGAGACAATGAAAGGTGGAGAGATTTTCGTCCCCAAGATCCCCAGTATGAGGATAACAGATCTGGCAGGAGTTATTGCACCGGACTGTGAGGTCGAGATCATAGGCATTCGTCCGGGCGAGAAACTCCACGAGGTTCTCCTCACCGAGGATGAAGCGCGACACTCAAAAGATATGGGTAACTACTTCGTTATAGAACCAGAGTTACGATTCTGGCGGAAAAACAATGACCATGACGGAAAATCTCTACCAGAAGGATTCCGGTACTCGAGTGAAAGCAATACGGTCTGGCTCGATGCAACCGCACTGATGTCGATGGTGGACATCTCGTAGAATACCTGGCGGCGAGATTCATGCGACTCATCCCATATGGGCATCAGTCCATCGACGATGAAGATATTCAATCCGTCATAGAGGTGCTGAAGAGCGACTGGCTCACGACGGGACCGACTGTCGATCTCTTTGAACGGGAACTTGCCAGTTACATTAGCGCCCGGCATACAATCGCGGTGAACAGCGGTACAAGTGCCCTGGATATCGCGGTTCAGGCCCTTGACTTCCCGAAAGGAAGCGAGATCATCACAACCCCGTTCACGTTCGCGGGCACGAGCAATGCCATCCTCTATAACGGTCACATTCCTGTTTTTGCAGACATCGACCCTACAACCAGGAATATTCATCCAGATGAGATCAGGAGAAAAATCACCCAAAAAACCCATGCAATAATCTATGTTGACTATGCCGGGCACCCATGCGCGATCGACGAGATCCGGGAGATTGCCCGGGAACATGATCTCCGACTCATTGAGGATGCATGTCACGCATTTGGCGCCTCGTATAAAGGTCGTAGGATTGGCACATTTGCCGATATGACAATCTTCAGTTTCCACCCGGTAAAGCCGATTACAACCGGCGAAGGCGGAGTGGTGGCAACGGATGACCCTGAACTCGCTACACGATTAAAACTCCTCAGGAGTCATGGCATCGACCGAAATGTTGGGGATATGTTTGGTGAAGGGTCCCAGTGGGCTTATGACATGATGGATCTCGGGAGAAACTACCGAATGACTGACATTCAGGCCGCACTCGGGGTTTCACAGCTCGCGAAAATCGATACCTTCATCCAACAACGGAATAATCTTGCAGCACTCTATGAGGAGTTGATTGGGGATATACCATGGATTGAGACACCACAGTGTTACGGGGACGTCACGCACGGATGGCACCTGTACACTGTACTGCTCAACGATATCGAAAGAAATGACCTGTATCGCTATTTGCACCGGAACAATATCGGTGCAAACGTCCATTATATTCCAATATACCGGTTTACCTACTATCGGAAACATTTCCAGTTCGATCCACGGGCATTCCCTATGACAGAAAACATATTTGACCGTATTATCACCCTCCCCCTATATCCAGCGATGAAGGAGGGAGAACTTGAATATGTTGCTGAAACACTCAAAACGGCGAGATCAAACCTCTGAGTTCTGGAAGTGAGAGAATGATTATTGCGGCGGTTGTCCCGGCACAATCCAGAAGAACACTTTTTTCAAATACACCTTCACAAGGGATACCCTTGAGTTTACGGGAGTGTTTTGAGGCAGGGCGGGTGAGGTGAAGCAATGGTAGATCTCGATAACTACAACAGAACGGGTGCCTCTTCCATCATAGAAACAAAGAGGTTTTCTCTCCACCCATTAACAATAACTGACGTTACGCATCGATATCTCAGCTGGCTGCAGGACGAGGAGTCAAATCGATTTATTGTGACGGCGAATTCAAGGCATACCATTGATACGTTAAAGGCCTACGTCAAAGAGAGAATGGATCGAAAAGATGTTTTGTTTTTTGGGATCTTCTTAAAGAACAATGGTCTCCATATTGGCAACATAAAATTTGAACCGATTGATCATGTTAATGGCACTGCCACCATGGGTATTCTGATAGGAGAACCTAATTGGCGTGGTCGAGGGGCAGCTGCAGAAGTCTTAGGTGCTTGTGCAGAATGGTTGTATGAAAATCATTCGATCACTCAGATACGCCTTGGTGTGGATCGCGACAACCTGTCTGCAATTCGGGCATATCTCAAATCTGGTTTTCGGATAGTACAAGGTATTAACACCAATTCGGGGGTACCAAGTGCTTTGAAAATGGTTCGAAAACACACCCCTATATGCCGCCTTGCCCTTGGCACGGTTCAGTTTGGCCTGCCCTATGGTGTGGCCAATGAATCCGGGCAAGTTAGTCGCATAGAGGCCACAGCGATTCTGGAGCATGCCTGGACAGCGGGTATCGGCACCCTGGATACGGCAATTGCTTACGGGCAGAGTGAAGAGCGATTAGGAGAGATTGGTATTGATAACTGGCGTGTAGTGACCAAACTGCCGATGATGCCTGGTACCTGCACTACAGTGGAGGATTGGGCATGGGAATCGGTAAAGTGTTCGCTGAATCGATTGCATATCAATCGCCTGTACGGCTTGCTCCTGCACCGTTCGCAACAGTTGCTGGAGCCACAGGGTGAAGAACTTTACGCGGCATTGCTGGAGTTGAAAGAACAGGGATATGTGGAGAAGATCGGCGTCTCCATCTACGATCCTGAAGAACTGGATCGTCTCTATCCTCATTTCAAGTTAGATCTCGTGCAGGCACCATTCAACATCATGGATCGCCGGATAAATGCATCAGGGTGGTTAGCGCGGTTGCATCGGGCCGGCACAGAAGTGCATGTCCGCTCCGTGTTCCTGCAGGGCCTGCTGTTAATGGAAGCAGCACAAAGACCTAAAAAATTTGACCGCTGGATGCCCCTATGGGACTCTTGGAATCATTGGTTGGAGGAGCAAAAGATGACGCCGCTTCAGGCCTGCCTTGGATTCGTGTTGTCCCAGCGGGAAATCGGATGTGTTGTCGTGGGCGTCGATAACAGAAGGCAACTACAAGAGATCCTTGAAGCTGCTGAAGTTAAGGTACCTCAACCCCCGGACTTTCTACAGACCGACGATCTGGATCTCATCAACCCGTCCAGGTGGAATACGCTATGACTATGAAGACAGTTGCCATTGTACAGGCCCGTATGGGCTCAACCCGCTTCCCGAACAAGGTAATGCAACCGATCTGCGGCACGCCGATGATCGGACACCTCCTGGAGAGGCTGTCGCAGGCCCGGCGCATCAACCAGATCGTTCTCGCCACATCATCCGATCCCCGTAATGAGCCCCTGGCACAGTACGTGCAGAGACTGGGTTTCGAGGTATACTGGGGCAGCGAAGACGACGTACTCGACCGCTATTATCAGGCGGCGAAGAAGGCAGGAGCCGATGTGGTGATGCGCATCACCGGCGATTGCCCCCTGATCGACCCGGGACTTGTGGATGCCGTTATTGGCCTGTTTGAGGAAAAAGGTGTAGACTACGCTTCAAACACAATGCCTCCAACCTACCCTGATGGACTGGATACCGAGGTGTTTACGTTTGAAGCGCTGGAGATCGCCTGGAATCAGGCAAATGATCCCCGTCTCCGGGAGCACGTCACGCCGTACATCCGCGAGTCCGGGCATTTTGCCCGAACAAACCTCGCCTACGAAACAGACAACTCCGCTGAGCGCTGGACCGTCGATGAGCCGGAAGACTTCGAAGTTATTCGCAACGTGTTTGAGCACTTTAGTCCGCGAGGGGATTTTTCCTGGCTCGAAGTACTTGCCCTGCGGCAGGAGCGCCCTGAGTTGTTCGCCGCCAACCGGCACCTGATCAGAAACGAAGGGCTGCGCCTCGGCACCGGCCAGAAGCTCTGGAAGCGTGCAAAGCGGGTTATTCCGGGCGGCAACATGCTCCTCTCCAAACGAGCGGAGATGTTCCTGCCCGAACGGTGGCCGGCCTATTTCAGCAAAGCAAGGGGCTGCAGAGTATGGGATCTTGACAGCCGGGAGTATATCGATATGTCAATCATGGGGATCGGCACGAATACCCTGGGATACGGTCATCCTGAGGTTGACGATGCGGTGCGCCGGGTCATCGATACGGGGAACATGGCTACCTTCAACTGCCCGGAAGAGGTATACCTTGCAGAACGGCTGGTAGAGTTGCATCCATGGGCTGATATGGTAAGGCTTGCCCGTACCGGGGGAGAGGCAAACGCAATCGCCATCCGGATCGCCCGTGCAGCATCCGGCCGTGACAAAGTCGCATTCTGCGGTTACCATGGCTGGCATGATTGGTACCTGGCTGCCAACCTGGGTGACGAGCAGACCCTGGACGGTCACCTTCTGCCCGGCCTCGAACCGAAGGGCGTGCCGCGGAGCCTGCGTGGTAGCGTCCTGCCCTTCAACTATAACAACTTCGCAGAACTGGAGGCGCTGGTGCAGAAGCACGATATTGGTGTCATCAAGATGGAGGTCTCGCGCAACATGGGACCACAAGAGGGTTTCCTTGAAGATGTGCGCCAGCTGGCAACCGATCGGGATATCGTGCTCATCTTTGATGAGTGCACATCCGGTTTCCGCCAGGCATTCGGTGGCCTGCACAAGTACTACGGCATCGAGCCGGATATGGCTGTCTTTGGCAAGACGCTCGGCAACGGCTACGCCATCTCTGCTGTCATCGGTCGCCGGGAAATCATGGAGGCGGCCCAGAGCACGTTCATCAGCAGCACATTCTGGACCGAGCGGATCGGTCCGGCAGCCGCTCTGAAGACCCTTGAGGTGATGGAGCGGGAGAGATCTTGGGAGCGGATCACGGAGGCCGGGCGCGATATCGACAGGCGCTGGCAGGCGCTTGCCAGAAAGCATGATCTGTCGATTCAGATCAGTGGCCTGCCGGCGCTGATCGGTTTCAGTTTCCCGGTACCGGATATGCTCAAGTACAAGACCCTGATCACCCAGGAGATGCTTAAAAAAGGATATCTGGCTACCACCTCGGTCTACGTCTGCACCGAACATACCCCGGAAGTGGTCGATGCGTATTTCGAGGAGCTGGATCCCATCTTCGCACTAATTGCAGAGTGTGAATCCGGGCGCTCTGTCGATGACCTGTTAGAAGGGCCTGTCTGCCATTCCGGATTTAAACGGCTGAACTGAGGCGAGCGAGTAATTATGGTTCCGCAGATTGTCTTCCGCACCGACGCCTCGCCCACCATCGGCACCGGCCACGTCATGCGCTGCCTCACCCTGGCCGGCGCTCTGGCTAAAAAGGGGACCGTGGTCTCCTTCATCTGCCGCGAGCACGCCGGCCACCTCTGTGACCTGATCGAGGCGCAGGGCTTTCGGGTCCACCGCCTCCCCCCGCCGGACGGAGGCTTTGAGGCCGGCACAACCCCAGCCCACGCCGCCTGGCTCGGAGCGACATGGCGGGAAGACGCCGACCAGACCGGCGCCGCCATCAAGACCCTGGGTGGCAAACCTGACTGGCTGGTGGTGGACCACTACGCCCTTGACTCTCGCTGGGAGCGCGCCCTCCGGCCATTGGTTGAGCGCATCTTTGTGATCGATGATCTTGCCGACCGGACTCACGACTGCGATCTGCTGCTCGACCAGAACCTCTTTGCAGATATGCAGACGCGTTATGCCAGCAAGGTGCCGGCAGACTGCCGCCTGCTGCTGGGGCCGGAATACGCTCTCTTGCAACCGATCTACGCCGAATTGCACGACCGCATCCTACCGAGAGAGGGGCCGGTTCGGTGTATTCCCATCTCGTTTGGCGGGGCAGATCGCGAGAACCTGACCGGCCGGGCTCTTGCGGCATTCCTGAGCCTGAACCGTCCTGATATCGATGTTGATGTCGTAATTTCTGATAGCAGCCCCTATGTTACTGAAATCCAGGCTCAAACATCGGGGCATACGAACATTCACCTGCATGGGAACCTCCCGACCCTGGCGCCACTGATGGCGAGAGCAGACCTCGCCATCGGTGCGGCCGGCACAACCAGTTGGGAGCGGCTGTGCCTCGGCCTCCCGGCACTTGTCGTGACGCTCGCAGAGAACCAGCGACCGATCGCTGATGAACTTCACCGGGCGGGGCTGGTGCGCTGGCTGGGGCATAAAGATGAAGTCTCAGAACAGGATATCGAGCAGGCTCTGGCCGAACAGATTGAAGAGGGCATTGATATAGAATGGTCCCTGCGCTGCCGGGCCGCTGTGGATGGTAGAGGTGTGGATCGTGTCGGTGCTGTACTGTCTATAACCGCAGGAACGCCGCTCCTGGTGCGTCATGCCTGCCTGTCCGATGAAGCATTGCTTCTCGTCTGGGCAAATGATCCGGAAACACGACAAAACTCGTTCTCACCTGACCCCGTCCCTGCGGAGGATCATCGCCAGTGGTTTCGTAGCCGGATTCGGGATCTGGATGGTTGTCGCCTCTATGTTGTGGAGACCGAGGAGGGGATCCCTGTAGGGCAAGTGCGGTTTGAGAGACAGGGTCCAGCATGGGCGATCAGTTATTCACTTGCACCCGAGTTTCGCAAAAGAGGCCTAGGTCGACCGCTGCTCAAGGCCGCCCTGACGAAGATGCGTTTCGAATATCCTAGTGTACCTGTTCTTGGTACGGTAAAACCAGATAACTTGCCTTCGCGCAGAATTTTTGAGTCGCTTGGATTCGAGGTACTATTTGATGAGGGAGGGATTGTGTATCGGCGTATACTCTGATGCAAGCAACTGGAACAATGCGCACGCCCCGGGAATGCTTCCGGATTGGCTGACTGTCGCGCTACCGGAAGGCGAAATGCGGTTCTCCCCGGGTTGTGGAAGAACTGTTGGTCTCACCTATTGCAGCAAGAGAGCCTGGTTTCCGTTACACCCTGTAAAGTTACGGAAGCAGTTAACCGGGGGACCAATATATAGATGGGCATTCTCTCGATCCTCAAAACAGATTAATGAGCTCGATAGCGCAGTGATGTGCGCGCTAGCGAATCCCTGCAGACTTTTCTGTACAATAGGTAGTAGATGCTATTGGGCATATCTCGAATTCAGGGAGAGTTGTTCCGCTCTTCAAGTCGAGCGGATAGATGTGACCTGCACGTCAGAGATACAAGAGACATAGAGATGCACATGAAGATCGCACACCGAACAATCGGCCCGGATGTTCCCCCGTTCATCATTGCGGAGATGTCCGGGAATCACAACCAATCGCTGGATAGAGCTCTGGAGATCGTTGGGGCGGCCGCGAAAGCAGGTGCCCATGCCCTTAAACTCCAGACGTATACCGCTGACACCATCACGCTCGACATCAGTGGTGGTGAGTTCTTCATCAATGATAAGCAGAGTCTCTGGAAAGGGTGCTGTCTGCACGACCTCTACGAACGTGCCTCCACACCGTGGGATTGGCACGCTCCGATCATGGAAAGAGCACGGGAACTCGGCATGATTTGCTTCTCCACACCATTCGATGAGACAGCGGTCGACTTCCTCGAGGAGCTGGATGTACCGGCCTACAAGATCGCCTCCTTCGAGAACGTGCATCTCCCGCTGATCCGGAAGGTAGCGGCCACCGGCAAACCGATGATCATCTCCACTGGGATGGCCACGCTCGCTGAACTCGATGAAGCAGTACGTACTGCCCGGGAAGCTGGTTGCCGCGACCCGATACTGCTCAAGTGTACCAGCGCCTACCCAGCCACGCCGGAGAACAGTAACGTGGTCACCATTCCCCACATGCGAGAGTTATTTGGCTGTGAGGTGGGTCTCTCCGACCATACTATGGGCATCGGGGCGGCGGTGGCGGCAGTGGCACATGGCGCAACGGTGATCGAGAAACACTTCACGCTCAGCCGTGCCGACGGTGGAGTAGATAGCACGTTCTCGCTGGAACCGGAGGAGTTGCATGCTCTGGTAGTGGAGACCAAGCGGGCGTGGCAATCGCTGGGCAACGTTACCTACGGGCCAGGTGATGCAGAAAAGAAATCCCTGATCTTCCGCCGTTCCATATACATCGCCCGAGACCTTAAGGCCGGCGACATGCTCACCCCCGAAAACATACGGTGTGTGCGTCCTGGCCTCGGTCTGGCACCGAAGTACTATGACTTGCTCCTGGGCAAGAGAGTTATCCGGGATGTAGTGAGAGGAACACCGATGAGTTGGGATTTGGTGGGGTGAGCAAAAAGCAACATTTGTTTTTCCCACCCAAATATATCCGATATTTGAGCTCCGTAATCATAACCTATACGATATCATCCCACACTGCCATATCTGGCAAAGGTTTCCCCTGTTTAATTTTATTCCTGTCAAATCCCCAGTCTTCAACCCGATTCGAATCTAAAATGTTTATGAATTCGCCCTCTGTTATCCCGATGATTTGTAAAAATTTGTCCAATGAAGCTGGTCTCTTTCCATCAAATTCCTCCGCCAGCTTCATACCCGTCTCTCGATCCATCTCTCCGTTTCTTATATCAATGCATGCTAGGTGGTTTGTTCTTCCATGACCTCTTTTTACGAATTTACAGTAGTCCCTAACTCCCTGCCACCTACATTCGATCTTTTCATAATCGTATTGAGGAGGTATACCCTCTACTTCTTGTCCTCTCCAACCTAACTCTTTCTTTATAAGAGCCACTTGCTCTTTGGTATTCCAATTTATGTAATTTCCCAACCAGATCGCTCTCACGCCGACTCTTTCGAGATCCTCCTTTTTAGGGAAACAAAATGGCAATAGATCACGTTTATCTACTCTTCCTTCGAGATAACTGTACATATCATCGGCAGTTATCCCGAGGTTAATCACTTCATTAAATAACTGTTCATTTAACTCTTCCAGCTCTTCAAAACTATGGTATGCTCTATATTCCGATGAGGACTCCCCCCAAACAATCAATGGTATTTCATATCGCACAGCAATCTGCATGGTGTGGGCAAACACACCAGTATGACAATGCCAGCAAAAATCTCCCGTTCTTTTCAGAGCTTCCAGCATTAGTTCTTTTACAACATTCCAATTTGCCGCGAATTCAAGAACATCGACACCCAATTTTTTGAAGACTCGTATGTTATTTTCAGCAACAAGCGGCCTGTATCCCCAGTGGTTATATCTGATAACCAGTGGTTTTAACCCAAGGATTTTTACAGCGTACCAGAGTTGAAACGTGCTATCCTTTCCACCGCTAAAAGGTACAATGCAATCATACTGAGCTTTACCCTTATATTTCTCTACAAGTTTTTTCAGCATCAGATAACGAGCGTTCCAATCGATATTCTCATGTTTAACTTCTGCCTGCCTACAGATGTTACATACCCCACATTCATCAAACATAACTGTTTCATGCGTTTCCGGCAGTATACATTTTGTACAATATTTCATGTTATGAAATCCCCTCCTTCTACAACAGAGGTCGTTCCTTTATTTTTAATTGTTTCCAACAATATCCCTTTTAGGATGAGATTACTCTTTTATTAGAGTCAGGATACTATTTATACCATAACCTTTGAAGAAATCAGGGTAAAGCACAAGACTATGATAAGAGATAATGCAGTTATTCAGCCCTAAATGAAAGATCCTTCGTAAAAATCCAGCGATCTCGAAATAGGGAGGGGGTTGGAGAGCAGAAAGGAGTCTGAGTAAAAGGATCCGGTGGAACATTGGGGACATCCAGGACAAAGAACATGCCTCCAAACCAGAGGGAACGTGATTTTGCAGGCCCCTTCTACGCAAGACATAAACCTCCCTGATTCATTCTATGAAAATTATATAATAAACTACATTAATATGGTGCTCGCTATATCACTCTGGAACCAGTCCAGCAGAGTCCGGGGGGAACTCAAGTGGAGCAACAAGCAAAAGAGCAACGAAAGAAGATATTCCTGGTCTCTCCCTCTCCATCCACGTTCACACGGCGCGATCGAGATGCACTCCGGCAAGAGTACCGGGTCCGGGAGATCGTCATCAGCAACTACTCCGGCGGAACTGGCCTGATGCGCTCTCTCCTGATCACGTTCGAGATCCTCCGGGGGGTCCTCTGGGCCGATCTCACCTACTCCTGGTTCGCCCATAACCATTCGTACCTCGCCGTAAGGCTGGCAAATCTCCTCGGCAAGCGAACCCTCGTCGTCATCGGCGGCTACGAGGTCGCGCGAGAACCCGAGATCGGCTACGGCGCCCTCCTCGATCCGAAACTCGCGGAAAGGGTGAACTACATCATCGAAAACGCCGACCACATCCTCGCCGTATCGGAGTTCAATCGGCGAGAGATACTGGATCTCAGCGAGCGTCGGCACGTTGCGGTCGTCTACAACGGCATCGACTGCGCGCGGTTCACCCCGGGGAAGGGAAAAGAAGATCTCGTCATCACCGTCTGCCATATCAGCGAGAACAATATCGTGCTCAAGGGCCTCGACACGTTCCTTGACACCGCAAGGCGCCTTCCCGACCTTCGGTTTGCCGTCGTCGGCCGTGCCCTCGACGGGAGCATCGAGGATCTGAAGTGGGATGCCCCGCCAAACGTCGAGTTTGCCCTGTCCCCTTCCCAGGATGAGCTCCTGCGCTGGTACCGCCGGGCAAAGGTCTACTGCCAGCTCTCCTACCGTGAGTCGTTCGGCGTCGCGCTCGCCGAGGCGATGGCCTGCGAGTGCGTTCCCGTGGTGACCGATAGAGGCGCCCTCCCGGAGGTGGTGGGCGATGTGGGGTTTGTGGTGCCGTACGGCGATGCAGACGCGACGGCGGCGGCGGTATCGGAGGCGCTCTGCTCCGGCAGGGGCCGGGCGGCAAGGGTCCGGGTTCAGGAAGAGTTCTCCCTTGATGAGAGGGGAGAGAAGATCGGCAGGATCATCGAGGGAAAGCTCGTATGATCTGGATCTTTACGGTTCTCAACGGAGCCATCCTTCACGACGACCAGAACTGGTCCCCTACCTACACGCGGATCCGGTTTCTGCTTACGGAACTGGCTCGATACGAAGATGTCTGGGTCGACTCGATAGCATACCGCCCGTCCTCCGGGCCGGATCGCCCAGGCAGACTCCACGATAACATCATCAAGACCGCTGTCGCCCTTCGTTCTGCATATCGCCTCCAGAAGGATAAGCCTCTGGCCTTTTTTGCATACCCGCATTCATTGGCGACGTTTCAGAACCGGCTCCTGTTCCTGTTCTGTGCGGCCTATCGGATCCCGACCGGTCGGCAGCGGCTCCTTCGGGGTGCGAAAGGGGATGGAGCGGTACTGCATCACCCGCGCAACACTCCTTCTCGCGTTGAATCCGTTGATGTGGGAGCATATCCGGCAGACATACCACACGGACGTTTCGCCCGTGGTGTTCATCTCAAACGGGATTGAGAAGGAGTTTTTCACGTGGCATCCTGCGCCGTACTCCCCGGTCGAAGGACAGTTCAATATCTGCTATACGGGAGCGTTGACAAAGAACAGGGGCATCGACTTCCTGGTCCGCTCGTGCAGTATTCTGCATGAACGCTATCCCTGGGTCCGTTTACATCTCATCGACCCATATGGTCCCGGGATACCGGACGACTTGAAGGAAGAGATTGAGATCGGTGACTTCATCGTGAGAACCGAGCTGCCATACAACCCGCAGGAGCCGTACCTGAACTATTATCCCCCACGAAGCTCTTCGAATATATCGGGGCGACAAAAACGATCCCCGGCACGAAATGCGAGTCCTTCATGAACCTCGATGATAGGGGCGGAATCATGTATGCGGACTATTCCGTGCCGGCAATAACAGAGGCCATCGAATACCTGATCGACCGCTCGGATGTGCATGAAGGGATGGTGCAGGCACTATATCACGTCTGTAAGGATCATACCTGGACGGAGAGGGCAAGCAGGATATATCATGGCGTCAGATCTTATGCAGAACGATCTTGAGTCCCGGCGCTCGCGGGATCGGTAGGTTCGTCGATACAGCCATGAAGATCTGTATGCTTACGTCCACCCATGGACCCGGCGACGGCCGGATATTCCAGAAAGAGGCAAAAAGCCTTGCAAAGGAGCACGATGTGACGATCATCGCCCCCTCGAGCGAGAGCAGTGAGAGCGTCATCGACGGCATCCACATCGTCACCGTTGAGCGACCGGATTCCGTTGTCCTCCATCCTCTCACGCTTCTCCGGCTCCTCCGGGCATGCCTCGCCGAGGATGCCGAGATCTATCACTGCCATGAACCGGACGCAATCCTGATCGGGGTCCTTGCGAAGTATCTCAAAGGGAAACGGGTCGTCTACGATATCCACGAGCACTGGCCGAGCGAGATCCCGTTTGATCTCGGGATCCGGGACGGTACGCGGGTGCAGAAGGTGCTGTCCGCAGTCGTCTCCCGCGTGGAGATTCTCCTGGCACGTCGGGCAGAGAGTCTGTTCGCCGTGAGCGAGAGCGTTGCCGCGCGGTTCAGGGAGAGGGAGCTCGACCCGATCATCCTCTCGAACTACTCCATCGCGGACCTCGATATCCCCCATAACCCGAACCGGAGCGGCCGGAATCTCATGATCATGGCGGGCAATATGCAGTCGTTCCACGGGGTCGGTGAATGCATCGAGGCCGTATCCCGGATCAGGGAGCATTATCCCGATGCAACCCTCACTCTCGTCGGGAGGGTCCGCGAAGACCTCAACGACCGAATCGGCGGGTCCGGCCGGGACGAGTTCATCACCACTACAGGATTCCTCCCTTACAGGGCGATGTATGAGAGACTGAATAAAGGAGTCGCGGGCCTCCTCGTCTTCCAGCCGACGTATTACAACATCTCCATCGGCCTGCCGAACAAGCTCTTCGACTACATGCTCCTCGGGCTCCCGGTCATCGCAAGCGATCTGCCGGAGATCCGGAACGTCATCGCCCGGGCGGACTGCGGCATCCTTGTCGATCCAGGGAGTGTGAGCGAGATCGTCGATGCGATTGCGTACCTCTTCGACTTCCCCGAGGAAGCGCAGAAGATGGGCGCAAACGGGAGGCAGGCGGTCCTTGAGAGGTATAACTGGTCCGCGATGGAGGCCGATCTTCTGCAGGCGTACCGGAACCTGGACGGCTCCCCCTCCTCAACGGCGTGACTGGTGGGGTCTTACTACCGTCAGGTACTAGTAACCGGCGATCGATAGAGTATCTATCATGCTCGCCGCCCTCATCTTCGACTTCGACGGCACCATCGTCGAATCCCTCCCTCTCAAGACCGCCGCATTCCGCAAAGTCTTCTCCTTCGCACCCCCGGCT
>Ga0209718_1002394_pt1 | contig 18521 bp, 8 predicted proteins | sample AD_JPNAS1_MetaG_FD_184420 | JGI IMG/M metagenome (GOLD analysis project Ga0209718, IMG submission 184420) | Active sludge microbial communities of municipal wastewater-treating anaerobic digesters from Japan - AD_JPNAS1_MetaG (SPAdes) (version 2) | ecosystem: Engineered > Bioreactor > Anaerobic >... | reverse complement strand
CCGGCGGCAGGCCGGTCGCGATGAACACCGGGAAGATCGCGTCGTTCTTGGCAATCGTCACATCCAAACGCTCCGGATGGCTGCTGAAGTAGGTAAAGAGTCCGGTACCGATCGTGTAGAGCAGGGGCCCGGAGATAAACGTGATCGCGATGCAGAAGAGGATACTGCGCACCGCCGAACGTTCGTCCTTGGTCGTCATGAAACGTTGCAGCACGCACTGGTCACTGGTGTAGGAGTTGAGGTTCGAGACAAACCCGCCGATGAGCATCACCCAGAAGACCGGTGCCGTCAGATCCCAAGAGAAATTGAACACGTCGAATTTGTTGTGTTCCCGCGCGATCGAGAAGAAACCCGACCAGCCGCCATCCGTCCCCGCGATCAAGATTGCCACCGTCACGGCGATACTGGCGATCAGGATAATGCCTTGGTAAAAATCGCCCCACACGATCCCTTTGATCCCGCCGGAGATGCAGTACAGAACCGAGATAACGGTCAGTCCGATGATTGTCGTATCCAGCGGAATCGCGGCGATCTCCGAAACCGCGAGCGCGGGCAGAAAGACTACGAGCGCGGCGCGGAACAGCATGAAGCCCGAGAAGGCGGCGCTGGCAAAGAGACGGCAGGCGAGATTGAAACGCGCTTCTAGATACTCGTATGCGCTAGTTAGATTCAGGCGCCGGAAAAACGGCAGATAGTAACCGGCGATAATCGGTACGATCAACAGCTTGCTGAGCACAACCGTGAAATAGGACCAGTTGAGCAGATAGCTGACGGCCGGCCCCGCGATCAGCGAGATCGCGCTGAACATCGCCGCATAGATGCTGACACCGACCGCCCACCACGGCAACTTGCCGTCGCCTTTGAAATAGGAGTCGGCGGACTGTTGCTGCCGACGCGACCTGACCATCATCACGGCAGCGGCTATGAGTAGGCAGGCGATATACACGGCCAGCACCACATAGTTGATCGGCGAGAAACGTTCCGTCCGCACCAGCCTGGCGCGCCAACACGGGCCGGACGTTGCGCCGTCACGCTGGCACAGCAGGAATGAAGAATCAGAGTCGGGTAGCAGAACCGGCGGCGCGCTCCACGCGCTACCGGGCACGTCACCGAGTTCGAACCATTTGGTCGTCACCGTGTGGTAGGCCAGCAACTTGGGCGCGCCTGCGGCATCACGGGCGGTCAGCAAGAGGTGTTGGTGGCCCATCGGCAACACGGTTTCACCGGTCAGCCGGTACGTCTGCGCCGGGGTGCCGTCAACCGATGGCGGCGGCAACGGCTTCCAGGTGCCAACAAGCTCACCGCGCGCGTCAAGCTCAGCTTCGTAGCCTACGGTGCCGCCGGCGTCGGCCGCATCGGTCTCGAACACAAACAAGGCGCGCTTGATTTTGTCGGTGTTCTGGCGGCAGCTTACGGGACGCCGAAACGTCTCCGGCATTGAGACCGGGGGCGCTTCTGGGCGCGCGGCAAGCGCCGCCGTCGGCACGTCTTCCGGCTTCGCTTCCTGCCACTCGATCTGCACAGAAGCGTGACAGAGTGCGACGCTTCCTAAAAGCGCAATCCAGCAGATCCGTAGCGCACGGCTCATCGAACCTCCTCCCAATCATAGGAAAGACGGATGATCTTTGGCGAACCGCCACTTCCCCGTTTGTACGTCACAACATGGAATTGCGTTTTACCGTTTTGCTCGCGCCAATACGGCATGGCGTAGTAGCCGTCCGAGACCTTGTTGCCCTCGTCATTGTTCAGGATCACATGACGCTGGATTGCCAACGTCTCCGGATCAAACCGGAACAGGCTCAGGCGCATCGGGGTCTTGGGCGCCAAGAAGTTTCTGCCCAGCAAATACCAGCGACCGTCTCTGGTAAAGACGCGCGGACGGCCGACATGGCTCGTGATCTCGTCACACGTCTTGGCCACATTGACCTTGCGCGTCACATGAAATTTCGCGTCGGCATACGCCAGCCACTGGCGGGCGTCATAACCCCGCGCGGCGATGATGAAGCCGTCGCCGTGGGGTGCGAAGGAGCTTTCATTGATGGAGACATTGCCCACCAGCTCGCGCGACAAGCTTCGTACAAAGCGCCACGAGTGGCCGTTGTCTTCGGAACGGATGACATCTACGGAGCCCGCCAACGAGCGTGACGGCTGCTGTGAAAAGACCCCGCCGGTCAGGTTGGTGAAGGTCATCACCAACATCCAAGTGGTCTGCCCGCGCGTCACAGCCTCAAACGCATACCCGTACTCTACGCCGTCGATGACGCCCACGCGCGTCACCGGGCCGAAGGTCTTACCGCCGTCGTTTGATCGCGCTACTGCCAGTCCGGTGCGGCTCGGTTGCTTGTTGCGCTGCGCGTCGATATAGGTGGCGATGTCACCGTTGGGGAAACGCACCCACTCGCCCATCTGCATGATCTCGCCCGGTATGGCCGCAATCGTCGAACAGGCCCTGACGTCACCGCTCGCGCCGTCGATCCGCAAGAGATCCAGCACTGCATCGGTATCAGCCGCATGCGATTTTCCCCGTTTGTACGAAACCAAGACCTCGTTGCCGAGATCCAGCACTGCCGGAAACGCCAGATACGGCTGCGCTTCTCCTTGCCGGTCGGCGAGCACCGTCTCCTGCTTGTTTTTCGGCACATCGTATGCCCAAATTCCAGCCGCCAAAAGCAAGGCGGTCCCCAACACAGTTTTACGTTTGTCCATCATTTTTGTCCTTTTAACGCGTCATTCTCGCGCACGATGCCTTGCTCGCGCATACGCGCGGCAAGTGCCTCATATTGCGCGTCCGTGAGCGGTTCGTAGGGCGGCCGCGCCGCGCCCACATCCAATCCGATGAAACGCACCATGGCCTTGCGGTGCGACCAGTTCTCGCTTTCCGTCAGCAATTCCAACACGCGGTTGGCCTCGGCCTGCAAGCGTATTGCCGACGCGAAGTCACCTTGCGTCATGGCGTCGAACATACGGGAGAAGTGGCGGGGTACGACATTCTGCGTGGTGCCGATGCACCCCGCGATGCATCCCGAGGAAAACGCCGGTACGAAAAGCGGGTCCATCCCAGCGAAAAAAATCGCTGGGTGCGCCAGCCGCCAGATTAACCGCTGCAGTGCATAAAAATCGATGCCCGTGTATTTCATGCCCATCACATTCGGGATGTCAAAAAGGCGGGCGTCCCGTTCCGGGTCCAGTGCGGTGCCGGCCGTTGCATAGATCAGAAAAGGTAATCCCGTGGCTGCGGCGATTTTGGTGTAGTGCCGATGCGCGGCCGCGAATGTCTGTCCGAAATAGACCGGTGCCACCGATGAAATCCAGTCGGCTCCAGTCTTTTCTGCATGGCGCGCCAGCGTGACCGCGTCATTCGTATTGATGCAGCCGATATGCGCGATGATGCGCATGCGCCCGGCATTGGCGCGCACCACGGTTTCCAGCACATGTTTTCGCTCCGCGAGGGTTAACAGCAACCCCTCGCCGGTGCCGCCGGTCACATACAAGCCACGTATGCCGCACGCGGCGTAATAATCAACCTGCTGTTCGAGCACGGCGACATTCACCGTGTCTTTTTTGGTGAAAGGGGTCATCAGCGCGACATACGCGCCGGCCATATCTTTGAAAACGCTACCGTCCGGCACTCGCGCCGACACGCCTGTTTTTCGATTCATGGGGTTACTTTCTTGGGTGTTGCCTGAGTCGGAAGTTCCAAAATCCAGGCTTGGTTTTGAAGATAACTCGGAGGGTCGCTGTGCGGCACGCCCACATCATGAAGAATCGTTTTCGGCCCGCGCAGTTCATTGTACGCCGCATAGACGCTCGGCGGCGGACAGGTTTCATCCGCCAAGCCGATCAGCACACGGCACTCGCACCGCACCCGCGAGGCGAAGTGACCGGCATCGTAGTACGCCACAGTGACCGCCACCGCCGCGCGGTCTTCGGGTCGCGCGCGCTCCACGAGCATGGGCCAGCTCACCCGACGGCCTACGCGGCCGGCGAGCATATCGGCCATGGCGGGCTGGCAGAAGAGCGCGCGAGAGAAGACCGGCGTCAACGCCGTCAACATCATGCCGATCCCGCCGCCTTGGCTCCGGCCGAAATAACCCACGCGCGTGCGGTCGGCCTCGGGACGCTCCAGCACCCACAGCACCGCGCGGCGGATGCCCAGCAGGGGATCGTGGTAAAAATAGGTCGTGCGGTCGGTGTAGCCTGCGTAGCGATGGTTTTCATAAGCACTGTTCAATTTAATGCCGGCCACATCATCCGCATAGCGCCGATTCTGCTCGTCGTATTTCCGGCGCTGGGCCGCGGCATCCGGCCCCGGCTCGAAGTCGTGAATGTTTATGACCAGCGTGATGACACGGTCGTCATCGGGCCGCGCCTCCGGCGCATGTGCGCCCGGTCCGGCCCACGGCACCGTGACGCGCACGGGGAACGGCCCGCGCGAGCGATCCGCCGGAACGCTCAAAAACCCGTACATCCGCTTGCCGTTGAAGGTCGCGAAACTCACAAGCGAAACCTCGGTAGCGTCCGTACAGGCCGACTCGAGACGCGTGACGCGCGCATCCAGCGGAACCTCCCGATCCAGCCGCGCGATCTCACCGCGCCAGTAGGCGTCGAAGTCCGGCGGCGGCCCGCCCGATCCCAGGCGGATGCCGCATGGATCGAAGGCGATGCCGTACACGGCGGGCTTCACTTTCTTCTGGCCATCCAGCACGGCGCGGCAGCGCAGAAAGCCAGGATGGTGCAACGTACCGCGCCACACGAATGGATTGTCGTGCGCCAAGGTCAGCTTCTGCACGGCCAGACGGTTGGTGCCGAAGTCATCGACCGTGAACGAGACGGTGCCGGTCTTCAGCAAGCCGCCCTGCGCATCGTTGATACGCAACGTCACGGTTATCTCTTCGCCGCACGCATAGACCGCAGACGGCCGGTCGGTCGAGAACGTGATTGTCGGCGCAGACGGCGCTCCGCGCAAAAGCCCAGCCGATGCGAGAACAAGGCACAGCACAGCCGCATGCGGAGTTAGCAGGTAGGATTTAGGATTTAGGAGTTGAGCTTTTTTCACTTATTACCTCTTACCCATTACTTCTTACTTCTCTGCACTGATCCTTTCAATCGCGACGGCATCCGCGACCACCACGCCGTCTGTGCCGTCGGTCTCAATGCGGACTTCGGCTGGACTTTCCGGGCGTAGCTCCACGGTCGCCAATTCGTGCCACAGGCCCGAGCCCTGCCGCATGTCCACGGCCACTTGGAGCGTGCCGTGCGCGTGCCGGATTGTCACCGGAACTGCTCCGGCGCGTCCGTTCCAATAATAATTCCAGATCATGCGGATGCGGTACATGCCCGCCTGTTGCACCGGCAGCGCGTAAGCGGCCCAGGTGTCTGCGCTGCCCTGTTCCGCATATCGGAACCCGCTACCGACATGATCGCCGTTTTCGTGCAGCCCCTTTTTCCACTCTCCGTAAAAGGTCACCCGCTCCGCGTCCGCGTCATCGATGATTGTCCATCCCGCCTGCGCCGGATCCGGACGGCCCGGGAAGGCGCCGCCGATGCACGCTTGCAGTTCCGCGACACGCGAGGGATCGGCCGCCAGTGCCTGCGGCTCCAGCGCGTGCCGTCGACAGAGCGCCGCCGCATAGCCGACGGCCACGCCCATCTGTCCGGTGGTGTTCATCACGCGCGGACTGGCGTGCCCCACATGCGTGGCACTGAAACACCGTCCTGCCATCAGCAAGTTCTTGATGTTGCGCGAGTAGAGTGCGCGCAGCGGAATCCAGTAGCGTCCGAACAATGGCTGACGACTCATCGTAAGGAAATCTGCGCCGCCTGCGTGTTCGTGAAGGTCGATCGACCATGTGCCTGTGGCCACCGCGTCGGGGAAGGGCGTCTGCTCGCGCACATCGTTTTCTGTCAGGATCACATCGCCTAGCAACCGCCGCGATTCCCGCTTGCCTAGATTATAGGGGACAAAATCCAGCACCCGGCGCGCATGTTGCGGATCGCGTTTGGCCAAGCTGAAGCTGCCGTAGATCACGCGCAGCAAATGGTCGCGGATTGTCTCGCCTTCCGCGATGATGTCGTGGTCGAGCCCGTACTCCCAGTTCCACTCGCCCTGCGTGGCGACCACGCCTTGCGCGGCGGGTTCGGCCCATGGCAGCGGGCCGAACGGCACGGCGGTGTTGGCCGTCATCGAGGTCCACATCAGGCTGCATCCCAACGTCTGGCCGTCCGACACGGCGGGCGCCATGCTTTCGCCGAACTCGTCCGCCGCCTCGCGTCCCATGCGGTAATCCGCGCCCGCCCAATAGCCGATCCAGCCGTCGCCGGTGGCATCCACAAAGAGCGGCGCGGCGAACCGCGCCGTCGCGCCGGTCTCAACCTGCCGCGCCGTCACGGCGGCGATGCGATCTTCGTCCACCGTTCGTTCCACGCCGCACGCCCGCCATCCCGTGTAAAGCGCTACGTTCGGCTCGTCCTGCACCAGCCGCATACGCGCCCGATCAGAGAGCGCCGCGCCGGGCTCACGGTTCATGAAGAGGTTGCGCACTTCGCGCACCAGCGGGTGGCGCGCTTCGCCGCCGCACCAGACACGCACCTCCTGGCTGGCGTTGCCGCCCAGCATCGGCCGGTCATGCAGGAGCGCGACCTTGAGTCCTTGCCGTGCGGCAGCCAGCGCGGCGCAGGTGCCCGCGATGCCACCGCCGACAACTACCAGATCAAAGGAGTACTGCGGCATCGCTGGTTCCACCGGAGCCGCAACAGCCTCCGGCGGCTGGTCCCCGCGCGTGAAGGCCACGCCGGCGCACCGCCCGTCAAACCCCGTGAGATCGCGCAACGCCACGCTGATCTGCGCGGAGGCGGGTTCGATCTCGCCGCCGTCAACCCAGCCCCAGGCGTCCGGCGCGATACCGAAAACCGGCGCGAGCGGGCGTCCGTCGATCAACACGCGAAACTGTCCCGGCGGCTCCGCGACACCCGGCACCCAATTGCGCGTCCGCACCCAGACACGCCAGCGTCCGGCTGCGGGCAGCGTCACATCGGTTTGCGCGTCGACGACCGGCACCCCGAGCCCGTGCGCCAGCAGATAGGGTGCGCCTACGATTTCGGCGAACTGGGTGTCGAGCGACCAGCCGCCTTTGCGCACAAAGGCGGCGGCCAGCACATAACAAACGTCGTGTTTAGTTTCAGGTTTCATGCGATAACACGCCTCCAGTCCTGTGGGCAGCGTTTACGCCGCCGGGCAAGCGACGCTTGCCCCGTAGCCGTACTCACCGTATTTGGATCATCGTTCCACCACTCTTGGTTAAGATGCGGCCGTTACCCAGTACAGTCGCGCCGTCGGCGGTTCCCGTGCGCAATGCGCCGTTGAGCCGCACGCCGTCCACGTAGATGTACTCCAGATACGGCGTGGAAGTGTTATCCAAGATCACCGTCGAGCCGGTCGACAGGTAGAGTGAGGTCACGCCTTCCGTGCGCACCGTGTTCAGACGCTTCAGCGATACCGCATCGACCAGTACCGTGGCGGCCAGATTTTCAACCGTGGTGGGCAGACCGACGAACGCGAGCGTGTGCTCGCCCCGCGTCAGCGTCACGGGCACCTCGACTGGCAGGAAGCCGTGGTAACCGTCATGGGTGACCGTGTGTACGGTCATGCCGTCCACGCGCACCTCGACATTACGCATCCAGCTCGAAAAGCCGTTGCGCGTGGCCTGCTCGAACGACAGTACATGCGGGCCGGCGTGCTCCACGCGGAAGGTCGTCTGGATCGAGCCCTCGCGGATGAAAGCCGTCACGCCGCCGTTGGTCGTGTAGGTGGTCGGATCAGAGAATGCGCTGCCGTTGGTCTGGATGCCGCTCGTGTTGTTGCCCGAGAAGATCCAGCCGGTTTCGTTCGGTATGTAGTTGTGTCCATACTCATTGAAGGTGTCCGGCGCGTAGATTTCAAAGCTGCCATTGGTCACGGCGACCGGGGTCTCCGCTTCGACTGCCGCGAATTGTCCGCTCTGCACCTCGTCGTCAAAACGTAACATCGGGACGCCGATCAGCCGCACCGCATCGATCAGCACTGTTGCATCGTTATATGAGCAAGGTAACCCTTCAAACATCAAGGTGTGCGTCCCGGCTGTCAGCGACACCGTGATCTCCACGGGCAGGAAACCATGCAACTCAACACCGTGCGTGATGGTGTAAACCTTCACACCGTCAATTTTCACCTCCACGTTGCGCGCCCAGCTCGAATAACCGTTGCGCGTGGCCTGTTCGAAGGAAAGGCGATAGGTGTCGTCACGCGGCACGCTGAACTCACGTTGGACCGTCCCCAGTTTCACGAAAGCCGTTACTGTGCCGTTGGTCGTATGGTAGTCGGGGTGGTTGGAGAAACCGCTACCGTTGGCCTGAATGCCGCTCGTGTTGTTGTCCGAGAAGGTCCAGCCCGTGCCGGTCGGCTGATATCTGTGTTTGATCGTCGCAGTCAACTGTCCGGCCTCGTAAACCTCGAAGCTACCGTTGATGATTTCCGCTTCAGGCGCAGCCTCGGTCAAGCGCAGCGTACCGCCCGCTGCTACATGGATCGCCGCATTGGAGATGCCGCCGCCGCCGAGTTCCAGCGTGCCGCCGTCTTGCACCTCGATCATTTTACCCGCGAACCACGCTTCAGCTAGGCGTAGCGAGCCTTGTTCCACTGTTACGGGACCGGATGAGATCAGCGGTTGCGTCAGGGTCAGGCACCCCGCGCCGAGTTTCCGCAGACCGCCGTCTGGAATGGCACCGAGCAACGGATCAGCCTCAAGCGACTGATGGATCGAGGCGTTCATGCCCGCTGTGTCGCAGACGAACCCGCCGGAGCCGAGATAGACCGAGAGCAGATTCACACGGTTGATGCTGATGAAATCGTTGGTCGCCGTGCTGGTCTGCGCCACCTTCAGCGTACCGCCGTTCAATCGCAGGATCGCGGGCTCCACCGCCAGTATGCCACCATCATAGCGAATTTCGTCGGCCTCCAGCACGCCGCCGTTTAATTCGAGCAGATGTGTCAGCCGCTCATCGCGGCGGTTGCTTTTTGAAAGATTCACCTGACCGGCGCGGAGGTGTCCGCCGTTGATGATCGTCCGCGTGCTGCGGACGGTGTTCGGGGTGAACATCGGCGATTCAGTGAACGTGAGCGCGCCGCCGTTGAGGACGATTCCGACCGGCTCAAGGGGCGCGACATTATTTGCGTCGTTCGTCGTGCCATGCGCAAAGCGGAACACCGCTTCTCCCGCCTCCTGAAGGTATTCGCCTCCCGCGACATTCAGGTAGAGCCCCGGCACGTTCAACACCGCGTCCGCCACGCGCAGGCGCGAGCCGTAGCGCACTTCGACACGCGAGTTGTCGGGCAACGAGTCGATTTGCTCGATGACCGTGCCGCCGTCCAACTCCAGATTGTTTCGGTCGTAAACGAACACATTGAACACCTTCGTGGTCGTGGCGGGATCCAACACAAGGCGTACCGTACCTGTGCCGGAACCCGTATACCCGCCTGCCTTGACTTGCTCGCCACCGGTGTCGAGCGCCAGATGCCGCAACTCAAGTGTCCCGCCTTGCGCAGCAGCGACGGAACCTCTGCGACCGACGGTAATCGAGTTGGTCACCGTTTGATAGCCGCCCTCGCTCGCCAGCACCGCATCATAGTCCGCCATTCCCATCTCCACCGGTCCGGTTCCCAGCGCGTTGCTGGCCGCGATGAACACCTTACCCTGTTCAATCCGGTTGGTTCCCGTGTAACTGCTGTCGGCCTGCAGATACAGGTCTCCTGCTCCGATCTTGGTCAGGCCACCATCCAGAGTTGTGCCCAGTGCGGGATCATGCATGAAGGACTGCGACGTCTTGTAGAACTTTCCTCCCGGAATATTGACCCTCAGCCCGCCCGCCTGTATCAGGGCCTCGGTCATGCCGCTGATAAATGCGCTGTTGGAACGTTCGGGGTACAGTTCGGTTCCGTTGAGCAAGAGACGGGAGTGTGTGCCGTTGGCACCACCTGTTCCGCCCATACGCGCCAAGGTTAGCTTGCCGCCGTCCAGTTGCAAGGTGGCACTGCGACCGGCCGCCAACTCGGTCATTTCGATCACCACTGTCCAGACGTCGGCGGAGTCCGCGATGCGGAACCAGGCATCTTGCTCACGGCCCAAGACCACACGCGCGTTCACGCCATCACTGATGGCGGTGGCTCTGGCGTGCCAGACGCCGCCGGTGATCTCAAAGGATGCGGGCTGCGCCGCAGTGCCATCTCCCAGCACCAGGATATCGCCGCCGCTGAGCAGCAGATTGGTGCCGCCGGTCTGCACGTACGCGGCCCCCGCCGCCACGCTCTGGACGCCGGACAAGCACAGCGTGCGGCCCTCTTCGATCTGCAGCACGCCTTCGGCCACCGCCACATCTTGCATATTGGTTTCGCCAGCGTATGCCGCCGCGCCCAAGCACAGCGTACCCGCGCCAGTTTTGGAGAGCGGCGTCTCCGCATGGATCGCGGTCTCCAGCCGCGAGGTCACACCGGCTCCTTCCGTCGCGATGAACGGCGACGCTCCGGTGAAGGTCAAAGAGTCACCGGTCAGCCGGTAACCATCCGCCGTGAAGCGGATCGCGCCCAAGCGGATCGCCTCGCCGACTGTAATGGCACGTTGCGTGGAGTCGCCGAACACGGCGGTGTGGCCCATGTTGTTCGGCCAGACTACGCCGCCGTCCCAGTTGGGTTCGGACGTGGACCACACGCCGTTGGCCGGATTAGCCATCCACGCCACATCAGCCGCTTGCAGCAGAACCGCCGAAGCAAGCAGTCCGCATACGCACAACACCACACTTCTGCTCATAACACCCTCCTGACCCTTTACCGATTACAAGGCAAGGATAGCACACGCCCGCAAGCAATGCGTCCACGTTATTAAAAGTGTAATATCTTGAACATGTACGCCGCAACGGCGCACATGAGTTGGCATTTAGGAGTTAGGATTTAGGAGTTGTCGGCACTGCTCGGCTTTTTTTATCCACAGATTTGCACAGATTACGCAGATTTTTTGGAGGGGAGCAGGGCGGCGTTCACGCCGCCAGTGCCACCCCTCTGCGTAAACTCCTAAATCCTAACTCCTAACTCCTAAATTCTCTTCCGCGTCAGCGGAGGAACATGATGAGGCCGAAGGTGCGGACCAGCGAGACCGATGTCGGGGTGGACTCGATACGCCAGCGCTCCGCACGGCGTCGGAAGCGACGAAGGTGTTGCCCGGAAGCATCGCGCCGCCCTCCGTGCTGATGAGCGTGTGAAACGTGTTGGTGCTGACGGAGGCGAGGTAGTCCGTGTCGGTGATCGTGAGCGGTATTCCGCGTTTGTTTAAGGATCGGACAGATCAGACAGGTCGGTCTGATTTTCAGATAGCTCCCGCACAAACAATCGGCTTGTACCGGTCACGGTGTTTCAGTATGGTTTTCGCCCGCGTCGTGGCATTCATTTACGAGGATAGAATAGGATGGCAGAAATTTTTTTAAGCAGTGAGGCGGGCAAGACCGCGCTTGAAACGCTCATATCAGAGTTGGCGGTTGCGCCGCGTCAAATCATCGCGGTCGAGACCCTGTTGGTGGAAGGCAATACCATTCCGTTCATTGCGCGTTATCGCAAGGAGGTTCACGGTAATCTCGACGAGGTGCAGATCTCCAAGATTCAGGAGCGCCTGACCTATTACCGCGAACTGGAGGAGCGGCGCGCGACGATTCTGGCATCTATCGAGGAGCAGGGCAAATTGTCGCCGGAGTTGAAGGCCAAGATTCTGGCTTGCAACGTAAAAACCGCGCTCGAAGACCTTTATCTGCCCTACAAGCCCAAGCGCCGCACACGCGCCATGATCGCGCGCGAGAAGGGTCTCGAACCGTTGGCCGAGCTGATTCTGGCGCAGGATGTTAACGCAGATCCCGATGACGCGGCAGCCGCTTTTGTGGACGAAGAAAAAGGCGTGACGGACGTCAACGCCGCGCTGGCAGGCGCACGCGACATCGTGGCCGAGACTGTCGCCGAGAACGCGGATGTGCGCGGCTTGGTGCGTCAGGCGTTTGCCACGCAAGGCGTGGTGGCGTCGGAGGTGGTCGATCCCAAACCGACCGAGCCGACCAAGTTCGAGCAGTATTACGAGTTTTCGGAGCGGCTGAGCGAGATCCCTTCCCATCGTTTCCTTGCGATCCGCCGCGGCCAGGCCGAAGGCGTGTTGCGTGTGCGCGTGACGTGCGAGGCCGACCCGTTGCTGGAACGCATCAGCGAAATGGTTGCGTTGAATCCCGGTTCGCGCTTTGCGCCGCATCTGAAAGAGGCGATCGAAGACAGCTACAAGCGGTTGATTGCGCCGAGCGTCGAGGTCGATGTCATGGTCGAAACCAAGATGAAGGCCGACCGCGCGGCGGTGGAGATCTTCGCGCAGAACCTGCGCAACCTGCTGCTGCAGGCGCCGCTCGGCGATAAAAAGGTCGTGGGCATCGATCCGGGCTTGCGTACCGGGTGCAAGTGCGTGGCGCTGGATTCGACCGGAAAGTTTTTGGAAACCTGCACCATCTTTCCCTCTCAGAGCGGACGGCGCGAGATCGAGGCGAAAGTCGATATCTGCAAACTGGTGGCCAAGCACCGTCCGACGGCGATTGCGGTCGGCAACGGCACCGGCGGCCGCGAGACCGAGTCGTTCGTGCGCGGCGTGCTGAAAGAGGCGAACATCAAAGACGTGATGGTGATCTCCGTCAACGAGTCCGGCGCGTCCGTCTACAGCGCGTCGGAAGTGGCGCGCGACGAGTTCCCCGATCTCGACCTGACAATCCGTGGCGCGATTTCGATCGGACGGCGCTTGCAAGACCCGCTGGCGGAGTTGGTGAAGATCGATCCTAAGGCGATCGGTGTGGGACAGTACCAACATGATGTGCATCAGCCGTTGCTGGCCGACAAGCTGGACGAAGTGGTGGTGAGTTGCGTGAACCATGTGGGCGTGGAGTTGAACACCGCCAGCGCTCCGCTGCTGACGCGCGTTTCAGGCATCGGTGGCGCGATGGCCAAGAAGATTGTCACCTACCGCAACGAGAACGGTGCCTTTACTTGTCGGCGTCAACTGGGCAAGGTTCCGGGGCTGGGGCCCAAGACGTTCGAGCAGGCCGCAGGCTTTTTGCGCATTCGCGACGGCGAGCATCCGCTGGACGCCTCGGCGGTTCATCCGGAACGCTACGCGCTGGTCGAGCAGATGGCCGCTGACCTGGGCGTGGCGCTGTCGGAACTAATCGGCAACAGCACGCTGGTGGATCAGATCGATTATACCAAGTACGTGTCGGATTCGGTGGGCGAGCCAACACTGCGCGACATCATCGCCGAACTGAAGAAGCCGGGACGCGACCCACGCGCGACGTTTGAAAAACCGGCCTTCCGCGACGACGTGACCGAGTTAGAGCATGTCAAAGAGGGCATGGTGCTGGAAGGGATCGTGACCAACGTCACGGCGTTCGGTGCTTTTGTCGATATCGGTGTGCATCAGGACGGCCTGGTGCATGTGTCGGAGCTTTCAGATCGTTTTGTGCGCGATCCGTCCGAGGTGGTCAAGGCCGGCGACAAACTGAAGGTGCGTGTGCTGAGCGTGGACAAAGCGCGGCGGCGCATTTCGCTGAGCGCCAAGACGCAGCCCGCGCCGACAGGCAAGCGCGAGGGTGGCGGTGGCGGCGACCGCCGTTCCGGTCCGCCGCGCAGCAGGCGCGACTCCGCAGGGCGCGGATCGTCGGGCGGCGGGTTCACCGTGAATCCGTTCGCCGGGTTGTAGGATGCGTAATCTGTCATCTGTGGATGAAAAATGCTATAACACCCATGTGATCGCCGCGATCGCCACCGCTGCGGGGCCGGCGGGCGTGAGCATCGTGCGGGTTTCCGGGGCCGGTGCGCTGGAGGTCGGCGACCGTCTGGTGCCGGGGTTGCGTTGTCCGCCCAGCCAGCGCGCGGCGGGCACCTTTTTCCATGCGCGCGTGACCCATCCGGCAACCGGCGACGTGATAGATGATGCCGTGTTTCTGGTCTATCGCGCACCGCACAGCTATACCGGCGAAGATACGCTGGAAATTCAGGGGCACGGCGGCGCGTTGCCTTCGCGCCGTCTGCTGGAGGCGGTGCTGGCGGCCGGTGCGCGTCTGGCCGAGCCCGGCGAGTTCACACGCCGCGCCTTTCTCAACGGACGCATGGATTTAACGCAGGCCGAGGCGGTGTGCGACTTGATCCAATCCCGCACCGAACGCGCCGCGCATGTGGCCCGCGCCCAGCTCGACGGCGCACTGGGGGGGCGCGTAGCGTCGCTTTACGATGCAGTTACGACGGTCTGCGCCGAGGTGGAGCATCTGCTGGATTTCGACGAGGGCGAACTGCCGCCCCTTTTTACAGAGCGCGCAAGCGAGCGGTTGACGGCGTGCATGACCGAGATGGAGCAGTTGGCGGCATCGTGGCACGAGGGGCATCTGATCCGCGACGGCGCACTGGTGGTTCTGGCCGGACGTCCCAACGCCGGTAAGTCTTCGCTGATGAATGCCCTGCTGGGCACGCGCCGCGCCATCGTACACGACCTGCCGGGCACCACACGCGATGTGATCGAAGAGTCGCTCGCGCTGTACGGGGTTCCGGTACGGCTGGTCGACACCGCCGGTCTACGCGATACGCAGGATGGCGTCGAGCGCGAAGGCGTCGAGCGGGCGCGCGCCGTGATCCATCAGGCGGACCTGATCCTTTATCTGGTGGATGGGTCGGTGCCGCAGTCTGAAACGCTGGCCGAGGTTTGCGCAGCGTTACCGGCTGGGCGCGTGATGGTGGTTGTTACGAAGTGCGATTTGCCGACATCGGGAACTTTGGAGATACCGTCGGAGCTGGCTTATATGCGTGTCTCCGCGAAGAGCGGCGAGGGGCTGGAAGCGTTGAAGCGGACGGTGGCCGAGACCCTGGGCGTGACAGAAGAAACGTACGGGCAGCCGATTGTCTCGCTGCGGCATGTCACTGAGTTGCGCATGGCGCTTGAACAAAGTCAGGAAGCGTGCGCCGCGCTGGACGCCGGTGAAAGCGGACTGGTGCTTGCGGCCGGTCATTTGCGTGGCGCGGCTGAAGCGCTCGGACGCATGATCGGGCGCGTCTACACCGAGGACCTGCTCGATACCATCTTCAGCCGCTTCTGCGTCGGCAAGTGACACGGTTTTTTACATCCACAGATGGCACAGATTACACGGATTTTTTGGGTGGCAGGGCGGCGGTCTCGCCGCCACCACCCGCAGTACCGGTAGTACCGGCAGTGCCCGCCCAGCACAAGCCCGTCATCGCCCGAATTTTCTCTCAAGTTCGCGGTATGAGGTGAAAATCATGGTGGGACGACCGCGCGGGCAGGTGTAGGGCATGCGTGTGGCGGCGAGGTCGTTCACCAGCCGCTCGGCGGCCTCTTCGGAGAGCGGCTCACTACTGCCGGTGATCGCGCGACAGGCGGCTTTGGCGATCAGCTCTTCGCGCCACTTTTCGGTACCGCGCCGCGTGCCGGCAGTTTCAAGATCGTGTGCGATGTTTCCCAGTAACTCGCGGCAGGAGACCGTGCCCAGCGCGGCGGGTAGCGACTCGACGATAAAATGGTCGCTACCAAACTCTGCTACGCCGAAGCCCATCGCCTGCACGACCGACAGGTGTTTGCGCAGACGCGCGGCATCACGCGGCGCGAGTTGTACCGTCTCGGGCAGCAACATGCGCTGCGACAGAGTTTCGCCACGCCGCGCATTGTCCATCAGCCGTTCGTACAGCACTCGCTCGCGTGCAGCGCGCGGATCGACCGTCACCATGCCATCGTCAGTCTCCAGCAGTAAGTAACGCCCACCCACCTGACCCAACACCCGACACCAGCGCCACGGCGACCCCGCGTGCGGATCTGCGAAAAGCGGCAGGCCCTTGCCGGTCGGTGGCGGCACGGTGGCGGGTTGCATAGGGGCGGGGAACGGGACGGCGGCGGGGCGGGGCGCGTCAACTAGCGGTAGCGGAACCGGCGCGGGATAGTCGAAGGGGCGCGCCGCAGCTTCCGGCACCAGCGTTCGCAACGAGACGTCCTGTGTGTCGCGCGTATCTTGCGTGTCGTGCGCCGCCGCTTTCGTATCGGCCGGAGGAACGTCTGCGGGCTCGTTGTTCTTATGTCGGTGCGTGTTGCCGATCGCTTCGGTGATGGCAGCGATCAACGCTTCGCGTACGTCCACCGGTTTGTGAAAGCGCACTTCGCGTTTGGTCGGATGCACATTGACGTCCACGCACTCTGGCGGCATCTCGATGAAGAGCAGCACGATGGGTTTGCGATTGCCGTCGAGTGGTGGATAGGCCTCGCGCAGTGCATAGGCGATGATCGGCGCGGTGGCGGGACGGCGGTTGATGAAGATGTACTGCTCGCTGCGGTCGGTGCGTGTCTGGTTCGGTAATCCGGCGAAACCGTAGACGCGAATCTCCCCGCGTGTCCGGTCGAGCGGTACCAATCCCGCGCAGAAGTCGGCACCGAAGAGATCGCGGACGCGCTCCTCCAACGTAGCATCAGGCGGCAAACGAGCCAGCTCGCGGCCGTCGGACGTAAGGCCCATGCCAATTTCTGGATGGGCCAGGGCGTGGAGCGTGAAGACCGAGCGGATATGCGCCTGCTCGGTCTGAAACGCACGCAGAAATTTTCGGCGGGCCGGTACATTGAAGAAGAGATCGCGCACACTGATCGTGGTGCCGACCGGCAGGCCAGCCTCACGTACATCTTGCAGGCTACCGCCCACAATCACCAACTCGCTCCCAGCCTCATCCACCTCGCGACGTGTTTTGAGCGTGAAGCGCGAGACCGAAGCGATTGAGGGTAGCGCCTCGCCGCGGAAGCCGAGCGTGTCGATACGTTCGATGTCGTCGACATCCCGGATTTTACTGGTGGCCTGCCGTTCAACGCTGAGCAGAGCATCGTCGCGCCCCATGCCGCAACCGTTGTCACGCACCTCGATCAACTTGCGTCCACCGGCCGTCACGGTCACATCAATTCGCGTGGCACCGGAGTCGATGGCGTTTTCCATCAACTCTTTCACCACCGAGGCGGGGCGTTCCACCACCTCGCCCGCCGCGATCTTGTTGGCGACGTGGATCGGCAGTAAACGAATATGTCCGTCTTTGAGCATGCGACTTTTGAAGGAGAAGTTAGGATTCAGGATTTGGGATTTGTGTCATCGGTATCGAAAATGAAACCTGAAACTAGAATGCGTCTACCTTGTCTGATCAGAACCTAAAACCAAACTCTGTTTGGGGAGGAGAGCGATGAGGATTGCGCCTGTGAGCGCGAGCGCGATCAGTACTGAGAAGCCGAGTGCATAGCTCTTCGTGGCTTCGTTGTACAGTGCGCCGACCAGCATCGGGAAGGCTGATTCGGCCACGCCGTCTGCGACTAGGATGATCCCCATGACACGGCCTAATGCGCGTACGCCGAAGAGGTCACCGGCCATCAGCGGGATGATCATGTAGTCGCCGCCCAAGCCGATGCCGAAGATCAGCGCGAAGAGGTAGATGCGTCCCGGGAAGGCCGGCATGAGCAACAGCGGGATGGCGCACGCCACGAGCATGTAAATCAGTATCATCACGCGCTTGCGGCTGAAACGGTCGGCCAGCCAGCCCATCAGCACGCGGCCGACAAGGCTCGACAGCAGGACGAGGGAGAGGATGCGCGCCGCGCCCTCTTGGGTAAAGGCTTGGTCGCGCAGATAGAGCTTCAGGTGCTGCATCACGCCGCCGACCGCGCCGATCGAGCACATGCTGCCGAATGCCAGCAGATAAAAAGCAGGTGAACGCAGGATCGCGCCGATCTCCCCCTTGGGAGCGGCCGGTTGCGGCGCGGTGTCGGCCGGTTGCGGCGCGGCATCGGGGCTCTTAAGGATGAGAGGCAGGGGAAGCGCCAGCAGGACGATCAGTCCGCCCAGCGCAAGCAGCGCGTGGTGCCAGCCCATGACGTCTTGCAGGCGCGCGGCCAGCAACGGCACCAGCGCGCCGCCCGCACCGATACCGAGATAGGCGATGCCCATGGCTTTGCCACGGTTTTTGTCAAAGCGCCGCGCGATCAGCACTTGGCAGGGCAACGGCCCGCCGCAGACGTACGCCAGCGCGTTGAGGATATAGAAGAGGTAGAAGAGCGGCAGGGTGTCGGCTATACTCAGCCCCGCCAGCGCGAGACCGCCCATCAACGCGCCTGCCGCCATCATGCGTTGCGGTCCGAAGCGGTCGACCATCCATCCGGCGATAAAGCCGAACAGCGGGCCGACCAGCAGTTTGCCCAGCGCGTTACCGCTGGTCACGATGGCGCGTGACCAGCCGTATTCCCGGACCATGAAGTCATAGAAAAACGGTAGCCCGTACAGGGCGAACCCCACGAGTGCGAAGAGCGCCAGAAAAGCTGCTACTACAGTAAGTGCCTTCGAAGAGCGCCAGTTGGCGGTCGTGCGCGAGGGTGTGTTTGTCGTCATGGCTTCAAGGTCCGGGG
>Ga0209718_1002393_pt1 | contig 18522 bp, 15 predicted proteins | sample AD_JPNAS1_MetaG_FD_184420 | JGI IMG/M metagenome (GOLD analysis project Ga0209718, IMG submission 184420) | Active sludge microbial communities of municipal wastewater-treating anaerobic digesters from Japan - AD_JPNAS1_MetaG (SPAdes) (version 2) | ecosystem: Engineered > Bioreactor > Anaerobic... | reverse complement strand
GGTGGAAGAGGTATGGGATACTCTCTGAAAAGTTTTTTATTTAAATGGGGTATTGCTGATCCCGTTTTTGACTCTTTAAATAGTTTATGTTCTTTTTTTAGAATGTAAAAAATATATTCTTCATTAATTTCCTCGGATATTTGAATAATCTTTAGCGTACTTCCCTGATAACCATCAATATTTGTCTTGAAAATTTCACCTGAATTTTCACCATCAACTAAAACTAAATTAGTTTCTGCAGAAACAAACTTTCCCGATTTTTTTAAATTTATTCCCGATTGATTTCTTAAAAATTTCACATCTAAATATGGTAGAGAAATATCATTTCTTTTTTCTCCATCTAACAAAGAACAAATGTTTTGCATCTCTGTTACTTCCCAACCATTTGGCACCTCAAACGGCACTTCCTTCCCATAATGTGACTTATCCAAACCTTTCTTCTTATCCGGCTTAATCTTTTTTTCTTTGATTAACCGTTCCTTTTCCACTCTTATTTTCTCGAGTAGAACTGAAGCCGGCTCGTCGTTTGGGTCTTGTGGAACAAGTTTACCGCGAATTGCTAGATCTAATATTTTTTGTCGTAATAGTTTAGTGTCCATATTTTATTGTTGGCAAGTTACAAGCAAGTTAAAAATAAAGCATATAAGCCATAAGTACAACGTTTTGCATATTTATAGTGGCACCAAAGCAAGTTGCAAGCAAGTTAAATTTTTCACTCCTCTATCGTATCAATAATTTCCTTTAATTTGCTTACTGCATCAGCGATATTTGCCGATTTTTCTTCTATCATACTCATCAGTTCGTCTAATGAATAATCAACCGTTTCTTCTCCTGTCCGCAACCATGTGATGTCAAGACTTGTTTTATCGCGCGCCATCAATTCGTCATAACTGTATTTTCGCCAACGTCCATCGGGATTTTCTTCGGAATAGGTTTCTACTCTGTTATTATAGCACTCTACAAATTCATCCAAATGATGTCGCTGAATAGGATTGGTAGCCAATGTGTGTTTTATATTGGTACGATAATCGTAATACCACACATCTTTGGTTTTTGTTCCTTTTCTGAAAAAGAGAACATTTGCTTTTACACCTTGAGCGTAAAAAATTCCTGTGGGTAGTCGTAAAATGGTATGCAAATCAAAATCGTTCAACAACTTCTTTCGGATAATTTCACCTGCACCACCTTCAAATAAAACGTTATCAGGTAAAACAACAGCAGCACGTCCGCCGTTTTTCAGCATTAACATAATATGTTGCAGAAAATTCAACTGATTGTTTTTTGTGGTAACATACAAATCATCACGCATTGCCGAAATATCGGTTGAACCTGCGGGACGAGTGCCGAAAGGTGGATTTGCAAGCACCACATCTACCAATGTTGTCGGTGTGCGTTCCAATGAATCCTGACAACGAATAGGCGTATGTTCCGTACCAATGCCGTGCAAATATAGATTCATGGAAGCAAGCGTAACAACCAAAGGTGTGATATCGTTTCCGCTTAGGGCTTCATTACGCAGAAAGCGGAGTTTTTCACTGTCTTTGCTTTGCTTCTTCATATGGTCGAAGGCAGCGAGCAGGAAGCCTCCGGTTCCGCAAGCAGGGTCGCAAACGGTTTCGGATATTAGCGGATTAGTAACCTCAACCATCGTGTTAATCAAAGCTCGCGGGGTAAAGTACTGTCCGGCTCCGCTCTTTTTATCTTGCCCGTTTTTCTCTAAAATTGCTTCATAGATAGAACCTTTCAAATCGCCATCCATCGAAAGCCAGTTTTCACTTTCGATAAGCGAAATCACTTTTTTTAGTAATACAGGTTGCTCTATTTTATTGGTGGCTTTGGTAAATATTGTACCAATCAAATCATCCTGATTGCTAAGCACTTTCAATGTCTCCTCGTATTGACGAAGCAAGTCAAGCCCATCAAGTGCTATCAAATCATTCCAACCATAACCCTGTGGAATAGCACTTTGTAGTCCTAACTGCACTTTTTCTTCGTCCATTTTCAGAAACAGCAGATAAGTAAGCTGAATAATATAATCGGTAAATCCCACTCCGGCAGCAGCGATTACATCAGCAAGCATCCAGACTTTTTTGATTAGGGATTGGGAAGTGGTGGTGTTATTTGTTTTCATCTTCTTCAATTAATTTCTTTTTTTCATCAATCCAATTTTGAATAGTTGATTTAATATCATTCCATTCCCTTGTTTTTGAAAGTAAGTCTACTAATTTACCTAAACCTTCTTTCCTTTCCCAGTCAAATCTTTTTATCAAATTATCAAAATACTTATGAGAATTGCCTGGATTAACAATTTCTTTTGCAGCAGAAATAATATCCTTTTCTTCTTCTGTTAAATCAGTTTCATCTTGATTTAAACCACAAATTAATTTATGAAAATAAACTTCGGGTTTATCTCCTTCAGGAATTATAAATTGTGTCATCTTTGACAGATCAAGCGCTCTCTTATTGTCATCAACATCAAGATTACCAGTTAAAACTTTTTTAATTCTTTTTTGCTTATCTTCTTCATTTCGATATTTATCTCCATCTAAGACTATTAGTATGTTTTCTTCGTTATTATCTTTTTGGATAACAATTGCACTAGCTAAAGTGAAAGAATTTTCAATAGACCCGTATTCCTTGATTGAAACATATTTAGACATCATATTCTCCGAGCAGATTTTTTTTACAATAGCAGCTGCCAAATCATCTTCTACAAAGACTTCAAAAGGTCTTTCTTGTCTTCCTGTTAATCTATATAAAGTGTCAGGAGTTGTTTTATTAAAACAAAATGTTTTTTCTGAAGTTTGATGAATATGCCTAAATGCAATGAAATCCAACTCCAAAATTGATTGTGCGTGTGTTGTGAAAATTATTTGTAAATTTTTCTCTTGTGCTCTTTCATTAAGTTTTTCAAGTAAACGGAAAAGAGCATCTTGGTGTAATAACAAATCTATTTCATCAATAAGAATTAACCCGGAATTAGGTGCTCTTAACACTTCTGATAAAATATAAAAAATACGTTGTTCACCAGCTCCCATACTTAAAGATGAATAACTGATACTTTTTGTTGCAACACCCATGTAATGTTTGTTGGCTCTTGTTTTGTGATCATTATATTCATCATAATTTCTATTCATAACATATCCAGCAATATCTTTTACTTGTCTTGATAGGTCGTCAGATAGGTGGGTCGTGTTAAATCTAATCCTTCCTTGTTGTGTTTCTATCTCTATTCTCGGGACACATGTTTTTATCCCAATAAATACTACATATCGTTCTATTCGAGAACTATATCGAGGAGCCCATCTGTCTAATTGTTTTTTAAAGTGTGTCTTATGATTATCCTTTTTTGAGATACCATCTCTATAGCTTTGATAAACATAGTAACTACTACCTTGCCAGATTGAGTGACTTGTTGGAGTGAAAAATTTACTTAACTTATAATTTGTTGTTTCATAAGGGTTAGCCACAGGATTATTGACACAAGCTATCGCATGTAGTATAGTTGATTTTCCTGTACCATTGGGTCCCATAATCGCAACTAAAGGTTTTTCTGTAAAATCAATTTCTAAATCTTTTAATCCTTTTAGTTGTTCAAATACTATTTTATTTAACTTTTGATCTGATTTTGCCATTTCTGTAATTTATTATTATTCCTATCCCACCTTTAACATCCATCCGCTTAAACTTCCCAACACTTCATTTACTGCATCGGCAGAGCCAAAGCTTTGAACTAATTGAGCAAATACGGTCAGGTTTTCTTCTCTTAGTTCGTTATTGGTATAAGTCCCGTTAGAGACTATATAACCCACTATTTGTCGCATAATCTCTTTTTGCGTTTCTGTTAGCGGACGTTGTATTTGTCCACACCAAAGCTCAAAACGTTGTGCTGCAAAAGTGTGAAGCGACTTTAGTTCGGGTATCAGCTTAAAAGCATAACGCACCAATTGAATTAGATTAGTTAGGCTTTCACGTTCGGTTTGAGTTTGCAATTTGATTACTTTGCCGTCTTCAATTATCGAATAAGAACTCCACAATCGCAAAGGAGCAAAACGAGTGTCAGCCGACAATAACTTATCTTTTAAGTCTGTAAGCAGAGCGTATGTTATGGGTTCATTTGTATTGTTATAAACAATGCGAAGTGCTTCTATCTCATCACGATGTGCATTCACATATTCTTCAAAAGCTTGTGTGGCAGAAAGAGCTTCTTCCTGCGAAAACCCCTTGAAAATCAGCGTATCTTCGCCGGGGATAAGAATATCAACAAATCCGGCATTTAATATCAAAAGATATTCTTGTGCTTGTGGATTATTTGCCAACAATGCCACTAATGCTTTCCGTTCCGTGTTGGGCTGGTTTACATCCTCAAATGTTGGTAGATTACCTTCTTCCAAAGCACTGAAAATTGATACGGACAAATCGTACATCGTAGCACCGGTTATCGCTGTAAACTCAATCCGATGTTTATCTTTACTTTTCGCATTAATTCTTGACAGGCTACTCGCGAGCATATTCAAATAGTAATCTGACAAATAGCCGTGCGTAATCTGCTCCAAAAGTTGCTCTAAGGTTGGATTGGCAGGAACAGGGTCTCTACCTTCTACCGGTTTTGGAACATATTTTTCACTTTCGGTTACGCCTACTGCATCAACCAAAAAGAACAAATCCTTGCTTATGGCATTGGGTGTAACATTGCGAAGTTGTTCATCTCCGATTATCCGCACACCACGCCCTTTCATTTGCGTATAAAGTATGGATGAACGAACATCACGCATAAACAGCAATATTTCCAACGGACGTATGTCGGTTCCGGTTGCAACCAAATTTACCGTTACAGCAACTCGAAATGTTTTTTCATTTCTAAACTTGCGTATCAATTCAGAACTATCGCCTGCTGAATAGGTTATTTTTTGCACAAAATCTTCTGTTTGACCGGGGAACACCTCTTTTGCTATCTCGATTATTCGCGTGGCGTGTGCATCGTCTTTGGCAAATATTAATGTCTTGGGAATATACGCAAAGTTGGGTTCTCTTTCGGGATACAAGTCCGTATAGATTGCATTTTTGAATTCTTCTAAAACCAACCGAATTTGAGCCGGATTTACAACCGAGCGGTCTAATTCTGTTTTTAGATATTCCGTCTCTTTTTCAGCAACTAAACTTTTTGTTTCGCCTGTATATTTAGTTATTTCAGTTATCTTTTCATCTTGTTCAATGACTCCGCCTTCTTCTGTAACTCTCGTTTTAATGCGATAAACACGATAGCTAACATTGATCTCATCAGCAATAGAGTCCTCCAAAGTGTAATTGACAATGAGATTGTCGTTGAAGAAAGCTTTAGTTTCAGGGGCAGGTGTAGCTGTTAAACCCACAATTCGAACTGAGCTAAAATAGTTAAGAACCTTTTGCCATCTACCGTAAATAGAGCGGTGGCACTCATCTACGATAATCAAATCAAAATAATCGGCAGGTAACTTTAAGTCATCGCCAAGTGTAATTTCACTTTCATTCTCTTGAAAATCATCTCGCTCGTCATCATCTTCAACTTCTCCACCTGTAAGCATAGCAAAAAGTCGCTGTATAGTAGAGATTACTACATTGGTTTCGGGTGGAATGTCAGGCGATTTCAACCTTTCTACTGCAAAAATAGTGTTGAATGGCTCGCCTGTTTCCGTTAATCGGAATGTCCCAAATTCGCCTTCTGCCTGTTTCCCTAAGTTATTGCGGTCAACTAAAAACAAAACACGTCTTATGGGTGTGTAACTCAAAAGACGATATGCTGCCATACAAGCGGTAAAGGTTTTTCCTGCTCCGGTAGCCAGTACCATCAAAGCTCGTTTTTCTCCACGCCTAAAGCTTTTCTCCAACTCTGTAACTGCCTCAAATTGGCACTTTCGTAATCCTTTTGGCGATAAATAAGATAATCCGGCAAATTCATTTTTAATACCCGCCATTTTAGCCACCTCTTTTGGTGTATGCATCTGCAATAATAGCTGATAAGAAGAATTTGCATCTCGTATATCTCTAAACAGAATTTCTTTCCCGTTTGAAATATAGACAAATGGCAGCGGTTTTTGCCAATATTGATACCATTTCAGAAGTTTGTGAGCATAGTTCTCAGCTTGTTTTGCCACGATTTCCGACAATTCTATATCAGCTCTTTTTGCTTCAATGACACCAATAGCTTTACCTTCTATAAAAAGCAGATAATCAGCTTCAAGATTACTTTTTAGAATACCTTCCGTAATGGCAACAGCCGACAGTGTCGGTGAGTAATGCTTTCTATCTACTACTTCCCAGCCGGCACCTTGCAATTTTCGGTCAATATCTAAACGCGCTTTTTCTTCGGGCAACATATCATTTAATAAAATTCTCTGATAATATTAAATTATCAGAAGTAAAGTGCAAATGTAAAAAAAATAATTGAGTTTTAAATTTTTTAACTGATAAAATATATCGTTATTATTTAAGCCCTTGCTTTATTCAATAACAAAATGGAATTAATTGACATTTCAATTTTTTTTGCTGTCTGAATTTTCAAAAACAAAATAACCCAATAATTCTTAGTGGGTTATTTTTAATTATACTCTTTTATCTGCGAATTATTTTCCTATACAAAAAGTGAAGTAATTTTATTAAAGTCCTGATATTGAAAGTCTTTGCCTGAATTTATATAGAAAAAAAAGTATATTAGCAGCAAAAACAGCCTATTTATTACTTTTGAGTTGCAAAGATAGTTATTTTAAAAACATCTTTAGTGATTTCTCTAATCATTTAGCCTCTGGTTTATATGTCCCAATCATCACACAAACCACCCTCACCAATCTGGTAACTTTCTGGCTGTACTTTTGGAAGTGCAAAAGGAAGTAATTTGACCAAAAGTTCCATTCTGTCTTTAGGGTCTAATTTATTAAAGTGTTCTGGAAGCAGCTCTATTTCCTGATGCAATATGTTTTTAAGTACTGCCCTTAATTCTTTTGTCAATTTGTTTGGTGTGCCTGCCACTCTGCCACCATATTTTTTACCTGTATTGTTCGCCATAATCAAACCATTTAAAACTACTTTAGAATATTATACTATTTATTTCTAATTACTTTCTAATTAAATCCATTATCTGTAATGTCTTTTTGCTGTTCTGATTTTCTTGTCAAGCTCTGCCACTAAATCTGATGATGCTGTCATCTCTGGTGTTTTGCAAAGCGCTTTTATTTCATTTTTTAATCTGGAATAATACTCTGGCTTGTCAAAGGCTTTCTGATGCCTTAAATTTTCAATTTCCTGCATTATTTTATCCTGACCAATCATATTTATTGCCATCAGGTTTATTTGCTTCCAAAAGTCTTTAGGACTATTCATATCTGATAAATTAAAGTTTATTGAATGTAGCTTATCTATTGCCTCATATTCTGCAAGCCATTTGTCAAAGATTGTTATATAAAATTTTTCATCTGACAAGGTGCTTGCTGTGATTTCTGCCTGATTAAATTGCTTTGGAAGTCTGCTTATAAATCTCATTTCATACCTTAAAACATTCTGACCATTCCAAACATCTGGCAAACTCACTCCTTTAACCTTGCCCTCTGCTATTTTGTTGTAAAATAGTTTCTGCCTCACTCCATTTGAATAGTAAAGACTTTTTGGCTGTGGCTGCCTGTTATAATATTGGCACTCACCTAAAAAAGGATAGTAAGCCTCTGGCTCAAAGTCCATCAAAAAATTTTGTGAAAAGTCAATCCTATTTACTTTAGCTATCTGTATAGGCAAATAAAGCTCATCTGACATCATTTCAAAGGCTCTGGCACTATCTGACCTTGTCAAGGTGTGAAAGTTATCAGGCAGGAAGTATTTTGCAAGGCTGCCCTTTAAAGACACTCCCTGCTCTGATATATTTACTTTGAAATTTTTCAGATAGCCACTTACATACATTTGACCATCATCTCTGGTGTGTTCTGTAATGTTTGACAAGTTCTGCAAGGTTTTTGATAAATCAAAACTGCTTGCCTTGTCTATTGATAGCCATAAATTTATAGTATCATACATAGGCTTTTGATTAAATTTGTCAATTAAAACAACTTACTATAAGACAAGTAAATCATATTGATAAAAGATTTTGGCTTGTTTCCTTAATTCTCTGACCTCATCATCAAAGCCACCATCTATAAATTTTTGATAGTATGATGATATTAGATTTCTGCCATCAGGAATTATAAGCAGCTCAATTTCTGAATAATCCTTATTTATTAAAAATAAGTAGCCATCATTTCTAAATTCAAATAATGGATTTTGACTGCCATTGCTCAAAAGCCTGCTTGCATTTGGATAGCCATATCCTATTTCTGGATAGTCTAAATCATCAATATAAATACTACTAAAATTGATACCATTGCCTGTCAAACTCCATTCTGCAAGTCTTTTGCTGTCTGTATTGACAAAGTCCCTGCAAGGTGTTTTATAAAAGAATAACTGCCCTTTGTGATTGACAAAATTTGTCAAGCCCTTGTAATTGCCTGCCACCATATCAGTAAAGAAAATACAATCTAATCTGGCTTTACTTCTTATTTTGTTTGCAGCTCTCACCTCATCAGGAAGCATTACAAATTTATAGTAATTCATTTTGCACCTCCTTTTCTTAAGGTTACAAAAGTAGCTGCCTGATTGTCAATCTCTTTTGTAGTGGCTTTCCTATTTTGCATAAGCCATTGGTCTATTTCTTGTTTATTGAAATAGATATGCTTTCCCTGTGGCTTGTAGCAAGGTATGCCACCGCTGCAAGTCAATTTGTAAAGGTAGCTTTTTGAAAGCCCTGTATAGGCTGCCACCTCATCAAAATTCAATACTGTTTTTTGTAGTGATAAAAGGCTTTCAATATTTTTTAGCCTCTCATCAATCATCTGTAAATTATCCATTTTTCTTTTTTATTAAAATTGATAAAATGGATTAGCTAATCCTTGTTGTGAAATTTCACTACAAAGAACGGCAAGTATTGAAAATAAAGGTGTTTACCTGTGGAAGTGGTAAAGGTAAAGGTAAAGGCTTAAAAGTTACTTACAAGCTCATCAATAGCCTTTTGCTTGTCTGATGATAGGTTTATATCAATATTGGTTTTTAATGATTTCCAAACTGCTTTAAAAGGCTTTCCATCAGGCTTGACAAAGCAGGCAGTCATTTTCTGGTAGTCTGCTTTTTTGGGATTGTGGACAATATTATTTGTTTTTTGTAATCTGTCAATAAAATAAAGCAGCTCACTGGCATTGTCCTGATGCCATTTGATTGGATTGATGCTTTCTATTGCCTGCCCTGTAAAAACTGCTTTAAATTGCTCACAGGTGGTTTCTGGTGCAATTAGCTTGTAGTTATCAATCATCAGGCTGTAAAGCTCTGGAAGCTCTTTATCTGGATTGTTTTGCCATACATAGGAAGTCTTTGTTTGTTGTTTTGGTGGCTTTCTGGTAGGTTTTTTTTGTTGGTAGTCTATTTCATTTGATAAATACTTTTGCAGCCATCTGTCCCAATCATTCAAGCCATCTGCCCCAATATCTGCAAGCAGTTCCTTTTTTCTCAATTCATAAAGCTGCTTGTCAATTTTAGCCACTGCCTCTGATGGCTCAATCCTGTTTAGCTCATCAGTCCATTTTTCAACTGCATTTAGTCTTAATTTCTGGAAGTTCTTTTTAAATTGCTCAATAAATCTTTGCAGCTGCCATTCTGTTTGTATGCCATAAGTGGTTTTGTCATTCTCTGATAATACAGGCTCATCATAAAACTGACAAAAACTGATAAACCATAAATAGTTTTTTCCTTTGTCTGATAGTGGTATCTTATTGATAAATTCTGTCAATTTCTCAAAGTAGCCATCAATTCTATTTTGCATTTTTATATCCATCTGACTAAATATTTATGTCTGGTATTTTGTTTACTGCTTCCCTTTTTTTCTCATCAACTATCTTTGCATAAATTTGAGTAGTCTTAAGCTCTGAATGTCCCAAAAGTTTGGAAAGTGTATATATTTCAGTTCCTAAAGTCAATTGCAGGACTGCAAAAGTATGTCTGGCACAATGGAAAGTTATATCTTTTGTGATGCCTGCCCTCATCATCCATTTGGTTAGCTCTACATTCATATAGCTGCTATATTTCAAGCCTATAAAAACTCTCTCATCTGGATTGCCTTGCTCACCTAAATAGCCTCTGGCTTGCTCTGAAATATCTAAATATTGAAGTCCTTTAGTCTTTTGCTGATTGAATGTGATGCGCCACCCTTCATTAGTATTTTGAAGCTCTGACCATTTCAGGTTATTAACATCTGACCACCTTAAGCCTGTCAAGCAGGAAAAAAGAAAAGCCCTTTTTAATACATCATATCTGCACTCTGCTTTGACAATAGCCTTTAGTTCATCAATTGTCAAATATTCTCTTTTATTCTCAATTACTCTCACATTGACCACATCAATAGCAGGATTGGAAAGTATTATTTTTTTCCTAACTGCTTCCTTTAGGCAGGCTCTGAATTTATTGAAGTATGATGATACTGTTGATGATGATAAAGGCTGTCCGCTTTTGGTTGTGGCAGTATTTTTTAGATAGTCCCTGAAATTTTCACAAAAAGTTTGGTCTATTTCTCTGAATAGTACTTTAGTCCCTGCAAATTTAATCAGGTGCTTTAGTGTGCTGTTCCAATTTCCATAATTGCCCTTTGACTGCTTCCTTTTTTCCATTTGGTCTGTGAAGTAGTCTATAAAATTGGTGCTTTGCTTAAACTCATTTGTAAAGCCATATAGTCCATTTTTGATTTCAAGCTCTCTTTTGGCTCTGATGCTTTCTGCAAGCTGCAAAGTATCTTTATTTCCCTGCTTTTCAATTGGTGTTTTTGGCTTGTCAATCAAATAAAGGTTTAAATATTCATAGTCCCTTAAGTTTTTGACTTTGCCCTCTGGTGTTGTAGTAGTCCCCTTGTAGATTTCCAAAAATAAACTGATGCTGCCTGCTTTGGATTGCTTTCTCTGTCTGATATGTACTTTCATTTTGCTGCTATTTTGCGGTTATTTGCGGTTATTATTTTGCAAAGTTACAAATTAGCAGCAAATAAACAACAAATAACAGCAAAAAAAGTGAAAATAAATAACTATCTTTGTGGCTTAAAGTCAATAAATAAAAGGCTTTAGCTAATCAAAGGAAAACAACTTTACTTTCCTATACAAAATTTAGAAAAAATAGTACTAAGTACTTCATCTGTAGAGATTTGACCTGTTATTTCGCCTAAATGGTTAAGACATTCTCGCAAATCTTGAGCCAGAAAATCGCCTGATATTTTGCTGTTTAAACCCTCTTTAACACGTACAATGGCAGCGTGCGCATTCGCCAATGCTTCGTAGTGACGCAGGCTGGTTACAACAACATCGTTGGACGACAGTTCCGGCAATTGTGCCGATTTGTAGAGCAACTCCTGCAATTCGTCGATATGATGACGCTGTTTTGCCGAAATAAAAATGCGGTGGTCGCCTATTTGTTTATAACTTTCTTGAACTTCCGATTTTTGCGTATCATTTAATAAATCAAGTTTGTTAAAGACCAAAATAAGTTGTTTGCCTCGTGAACGTTCCACCACTTGCTGCGACAACCAAGCCAAATTGGTTTTTTCTTGCGAATAATCGATAAGCCACAACACTATTTGCGCTTGTTCGATAACAGCCAAAGAGCGTTCGATGCCGATATTTTCGATAGTGTCGTCGGTGGGACGCAAACCTGCCGTGTCAAGGAAACGAAATTGCACGCCGTACAGATTGACCGTGTCCTCAATCACATCGCGTGTTGTGCCGTGTATGTCGCTGACAATGGCTTTTTCTTCGCCAACCAGCACGTTGAGTAGCGTTGATTTTCCGGCATTTGTTTCGCCCACAATTGCCACCGGAATTCCATTTTTAATAGCATTTCCCGTAGCAAACGAATCGACCAAATGTTTGAGTTTATGTTCAATTTCGTCCGCCAAAGCGCAAAGTTGCGTACGATTGGCAAACTCCAAATCTTCGTGGTCGCTGAAATCCAACTCCAACTCAACTAACGATGTGAAATTGAGCAACTTATCGCGCAATAGCAACAATTCGTGCGAAAATCCGCCCCGCATCTGGTTCATTGCCAAACGGTGCGATGCCCTGCTTTGCGATGCAATTAAGTCGGCAACAGCTTCGGCTTGGCTTAAATCCATTTTGCCATTCAAAAAAGCACGTTGCGTAAATTCGCCCGCGCGCGCCATTCGGCAACCGTTTTGCAAAAGCAATTTCAATATTTCCTGTTGAATAAAAAGCGAACCATGACAAGCAATTTCCACCACATTTTCGCCCGTAAACGAATGCGGTTTGTGGAAAACAGTTACTAAAACTTCGTCTAAAACGCTGCCGTCAGCGTTCAAAATTTCTCCGAAACGCACCGTATTGGCAGACATTGCCGGTATTGATAGTTTGTCCGAAAACGGCTTGAACAGCTTGTCGCAAATAGCAAACGCATCATTGCCCGAAACACGTACAAGGGCTATTCCACCTATTCCCGGAGCTGTTGATATGGCGCAAATGGTCATGAGTGTGAGAGTTTAAAATTATTTATGCATAGTAGAAGGACGGTTGCGTTTCGATTTGCCGGAAAAATTGCGACGTTTGCCAAAATATTTCTTTTTTTTGTTCTTTTGAGCCGGTCTATCTTCCACTTTAGGCGCAATTTTAGCCACTTTTTCAGGCAATTGGTAACGCGGAATTTGCTTTTCAATAAAACGTTCAATTTTGTCAAAACGGAAACGGTCTTTTGGAGTTACAAAGGTAAAACCAACGCCTTTTGCTCCGGCGCGTGCCGTGCGCCCAATACGGTGAACATAATCTTCGGCTTGCATCGGCACATCGAAATTCACCACCAATTCAATATCGTCAATGTCGATGCCGCGCGCAACTACATCGGTAGCTACCAAAATTTGAATTTTATTGTTTTTAAAATCCAACATTACCTGCGAACGTTCTGTTTGCGCTAAATCAGAGTGCATCTGTGCCACAGAAAGTTTTAAGCGTTTCAGTTCGCGGTAAAGTTCTTTCACTTTATCTTTCGACGATGAAAAAATAATGGTTTTGCCATACGATTGGTCGCCAAACAGCGACAAAATCAACGGTACTTTTTGAGTTTCCTGCAACAAGTAAACGCCCTGCGTAATGCCATCGGCAGGCTTTGAAACCGCAATTTTTACCTCTTCGGGATTATTAAGCACATTGTGTGCTAACTTCTCCACATCGGGCGGAAATGTAGCGGAAAACATCATGGTTTGGCGTTCTTTGGGCAAATGGCTGATAATCTCCATAATATCATCGTAAAAGCCAATGTCCAACATTCTATCCGCCTCATCGAGTACCAAATAGTGTATGCCGCTCAAATCGGCATCGCAAAAACGAAGATGTGACAACAATCGCCCGGGTGTGGCAATAACAATGTCGCTGCCTTTTTCAAAAGCGCGCTGCTGCTGTCCGAAAGCTACACCATCGTTGCCCCCCGACACCGCAATCCACGAGACATCAGAGTAATAGGCAAAACCTTCTAACAATTGGTCTACTTGTTGCGCCAATTCGCGTGTTGGAACTAAAATGAGCACATTCACCTTATCTTCATGGTGTCCGCCACGCGCCAGCAATTCCAAAATCGGCAACAGATAAGCCGCCGTTTTGCCCGTTCCCGTTTGTGCAGAAGCCAATAAGTCCCTTTTTGCCAATATTTTAGGTATCGCTAATTCCTGAACCGGCGTACACGTTTCAAAACGCATATCGTAAAGCGCATCCAACAAATCATCATTCAAATCTAACTCTTCAAATTTCATCTGCAATAATTTTAATTTATGCAAAGGTACTAATTTGTTACGAGTTTATGGAACGGAACGCAAAGTTTTACAGATTACAGCTCAAAAAAAACGAGCGTAACCTGATGGATTACGCCCGCCGAAATTTTCACTTTTTTTCTATCACATAAGTTTGCGGTAACGAATACGTTTCGGAAGTTCGTCTCCCAAACGCATCTTTTTATTGGCTTCGTATTCCGTGTACGAACCTTGAAAAAAGAATACTTGTGAATCGCCTTCGAACGCCAAAATATGCGTACAGATACGGTCGAGAAACCAACGGTCGTGGGAAATAATCACTGCACAACCTGCAAAATTTTCCAAACCTTCTTCCAACGCTCGCAGCGTATTTACGTCAATATCGTTAGTCGGTTCGTCCAGCAACAGCACGTTCGATTCCGATTTCAGCGTTAATGCAAGATGTAAACGATTGCGCTCGCCGCCTGAAAGCACTCCGCATAGTTTTTCCTGATCGGCTCCCGTAAAATTGAAGCGCGACAAATAGGCGCGTGCATTTATTTCCCGACCTGCTACACGAATAAATTCCGTTCCGCCGGAAACAATTTCGTACACCGATTTTTGAGGGTCAATAGCGTAGTGCATCTGGTCAACATAGCCGATTTTCACTGTTTCGCCAACTTCAAATACTCCACTATCCGCTTTTTCCGTGCCCATTATCATACGGAACAGAGTAGTTTTTCCTGCACCATTGGGACCTATTATGCCAACAATACCGTTGGGTGGCAATGTAAAGTTCAAATTTTCAAAAAGAAGTTTATCACCAAACGCTTTCGACACTCCCACTGCATTTATCACTTTATTGCCTAAACGCGGTCCATTGGGAATGAATATTTCCAATTTTTCTTCGCGTGCCTTTTGGTCTTCATTCATCAATTGGTCATAAGCGTTCAAACGAGCTTTACCCTTTGCCTGACGGGCTTTCGGTGCCATACGCACCCACTCCAACTCGCGTTCCAAAGTCTTGCGCCGTTTGCTCGCCTGTTTTTCTTCCATCGCCATACGGACGGTTTTCTGTTCGAGCCAACTGGTATAATTACCTTTCCATGGTATGCCTTCGCCACGGTCGAGTTCAAGAATCCAACCCGCCACATGGTCGAGAAAATAGCGGTCGTGCGTGATGCAGATAACCGTTCCTGCATATTGTTGCAAATGTTGCTCCAACCAATCAATAGATTCCGCATCCAAATGGTTAGTAGGTTCGTCAAGCAATAGTATATCAGGCTGTTGAAGCAATAAACGACACAATGCCACTCTGCGCCGTTCGCCACCCGAAAGCGATTTTACTACTGAATTTTCATCGGGACAGCGTAAAGCATCCATGGCACGCTCTAATTTATTTTCCAGATTCCAAGCGTCCAAACTATCGAGTTTGTCCTGCACTTCTGCTTGACGCTCCAACAATTTGTCAAAATCGGCATCAGGTTCAGCAAAAGCAACATTGATACGTTCAAATTCAGCCAAAAGTTCTACCGTTTCTGCAACGCCTTCCTGCACCACTTCTTTCACCGTCTTTGTTTCGTCAAATTTTGGTTCCTGTTCTAAATAACCTACCGAATAACCCGGAGAAAATACCACTTCACCGTCGTAAGAAGTATCCACACCGGCAATAATTTTCATCAGTGTGGATTTTCCGGAACCGTTCAGACCAATGATACCAATTTTAGCACCGTAAAAAAAAGAGAGGTAAATGTTTTTTAACACCTGTTTTTGAGGTGGAAACGTTTTACTAACATTTACCATCGAAAAAATAATTTTCTTGTCGTCTGCCATAAAATTAAATTGAAAATATGATTTTAGAAATACAAAGATACGAAAATAATAGCAACGTTCCTACGGTCACAAAAAAGGGACTACACACAACGCAATCCCTTTTAAAAAGAAACATAACTGTTTCCCATTATTTTTCTGCCAAAAGTACTTTTAAGCAACGCTCCAAGCCATCCATCCAGTAAGGAATTTTGATACCATAAACAGCTTTTAACTTACTCTTATTCAAAACGCTATAGTGCGGGCGTGGCGTACGCACAGCATAATCTTTCGATTCAATGGGAACAATATCACAACTGATATTTGCCATTTTAACGATAACTTTCGCAAAATCGTACCAACTACACACGCCTTCGTTGGTAAAATGATAAATGCCCGGTACAAACTTGTCTGCCGTAAGAATTTGCAGAATTGCTCCCGCCAAGTCGGCGGCATAAGTTGGCGTTCCTATTTGGTCGAAAATTACTCTCATTTGGGGACGTTCAGCGCACAAACGCAACATCGTTTTTACAAAATTGTTGCCAAATCCGGAATAGAGCCATGCCGTACGCAGTATCAGCGCATCGGGACACGCTTGAAGCAATTCGCGCTCGCCTGCCAATTTCGATTTACCGTAAACCGTATTCGGACTTGTGGGCATATCTTCGGTATAAGGCACATGGCTTGTACCATCGAACACATAATCAGTAGAAATGTGGATAATTTTCAGACCATGCTCTTGAGCCACTTCGCCCAAATTACGCACGGCATCGCTGTTAATTTTATAGCACAGCGACACATCATCTTCAGCTTTATCCACAGCGGTATAGGCTGCGCAATTGACCAACACATGAGGTTTATGTTCGCATACGAATGCATTCAATGCCACCTTGTCGCAAATGTCAAGCGTATCAACGTCGGTAAAAACGGATTGCAACTGCGGATAGCGTATCAACGCCATGCGCAGTTCATTACCCAACTGCCCGTAGGCGCCTGTTATGAGAAGTTTCATCAGAATGTTGTATTGTTAAAAAATTTTCGAAATACAAAGTTACAAAAATATCCACAAATGCACACATTTTTTGGAAAGTAGTTTTTCATTTCTTTGTTTTTAAAACAATATTGTAAGTCAATTTCAAACCGGTGCAAAAATAACTATACTTCGGCACCACTTGTTTACCCGACAACGCATGATTGGCTCATAAAACACTCTCCACTACACGTTCAACGGGAATGCCATCGTGCGTATCGGTAATAGTAACCAATGACAAATTTCTAGTTCGTTGCGATAGATAACCTTTGAGAGCATAATCCGCATATACGCCAACACCCAACTCGTTGCCCGATTTTAGCGGAATTGTATAGGCAACATTTGCCGATAGGGAAATCCACAACGCCGGAAATTTATCTATTGTACCGTCGATACCCGATTTTAAATATTTTCCGGCTGCTAACGCCAACGCTTTATCAACTTCTACATCGTAAGCAGGATAGTAAGCACGCAAATCAACACCGTACAACTGTTCGCGGTATTTTTTGAGCAAAGGTATAGAAAATTTCGGACCTAAATCAATGGTTATTGGGTCAAAGCGCAACGCTAACTGAAACGGAATTTCTAACAATAATTGATGATGCCGTTCCGTAATTTCGTCAGCCGTGTAATAAACATCCATTTTATCTTCTTCCACATCCACAACTCTGTATTTGTCATGGTAGCTGATTGCTTTAAATTGACTGCCCGAATAGGCAACGTTGGCACCAAGTTTCAATCCGGCGGTGCCATGAATGTAAAACATATATGCAATGCCCAGCGCACCATTTGCTTTAGGATTCATTTTTCCAAAGTCCGATTGATAAGTAAGCCCCGACAAACCGCCATGCGCCGAAAGTTGAAAATAATGCAAAAAGGGCACTTTTTGTTTTCCAATATGAACAGAACCGCAATGACAATCGTTGTTGATAAAATAACGAATACGCGAAAATCGGCTTTGTTCCAATAATGGATAGTCGATAAGCATTTGTGACGAAACAAAGAAACTGTTCGTCCACACCCCTATCAACACTAACGCCAATTGAAGCGTCTTTTTTACAATCATCTCACTATCAACTTATTAATAATTGCCTTATCTTCTCCCACAAGCAATTTCACATAATAAATGCCAGACGGCAAACCGCCATATACCGATAACGGATAAGTGGAGGAAGTCAACGACAACACTTTTATTCCGACCGAATTGTAGATTTCCAATTTCACATTTTCTTTTTCGCCTTCGGCAAACGGATAATCAACCACAAACGGAGCACCCGCAGCGACAGGATTAGGTGTTAATGACATTTCTTGTTTTTTGATACACAGCGTTTTAGAATTAAAGTGGTACATTTTGGCATCATCCGTCACAATCTGTATTTTCAAAAAGAAACAGCCTTCCATTTCCCTGTCTTCAGTATAATAGTCATCAATGGCATTACGCAGCAGTACGCCATCTTTGTACCATTGGTAGTAGATGCGACGCGGGTTCTGAACTAACTTTCTCGCTTTCACATTGTTGCACAACACAATCCAATTGTATTTATTCACAATCAAATCGACTGAATCGGACGGCAAATCAATATTTCCGATACGAATGTGTACCAAAACCGTACTATCGCAACCGTTAACCGATTTCAGATATTCGTTTAAATCGGTATTGGCAGTATAGACAATGTCGTTGTACGTTAGGCTTGTTTCGCCTCGCAAAGTAACTTCTGTGTACGACGATTGATGTACCACAAGGTTCAAGATTAGTTAAGTTTGTTTTTTCTCATACTATTCAACAAAATTACATAAATATTTTGATTTCTGTAATTATATCTAAATTCACACTCTTTTATGTGCAAATAAAATGATTTTTTATGCA